>Ga0316203_1000205_pt1 | contig 96751 bp, 86 predicted proteins | sample 6monrhotite_MG_FD_204940 | JGI IMG/M metagenome (GOLD analysis project Ga0316203, IMG submission 204940) | Microbial mat bacterial communities from mineral coupon in-situ incubated in ocean water Damariscotta River, Maine, United States -... | ecosystem: Environmental > Aquatic > Marine >... | reverse complement strand
TAGATGCCCCATGAGCATGCGAGTGTGAAAATGGTTCTCATTTCAAGGTTGTGTGAAATATTCAAGTGTAGTGCGCGTCCAATAAGCCACCCACCGGAGGTACCGATAATAGCCCCTACACCAAGTTTGGTGATAATGCCTAGAAAAGTCGTCCATGCATTTGCATCGGGCAAAAGTGTGAGCTGCAGCATGACAATGGCTAAAATCGCCCCTACAGCATCCACTAGCATCGCTTCACTACTAAGAATATGACTAATTTCACGATCCAAGCGTACTTGGCGAATAATGGGGGTGATCACAGTAGGCCCACCAATAGAAATAATCGCCCCAAACAATAAAGATAGTGACCAGTCTAAACCTGTTAAATAATGTGCAGCAATACCGCCAACAGACATGGTGAGAATAGGCCCAAGTATAACCAGTCTGCCGACAACAGTACGATGCTCTTTCAGGGCTTTGAGGTTAAGATTCATGCCGCCTTCAAATAGAATAATCGCTAGTCCAAGCTCTACCAGTGTATGTAGAGCTGGTTCAATACTCTCAGTTTGCAGTAGATGTAAGCCAAAAGGCCCTAGGCTCATGCCTGCCAGTAGCCAGAGAAAAATAGGTGGCAAGCGCATACGTTCGGAGGCTAACTGTGCTGATACGGCAATAAGTACAGCGATAACAAAGACTGCGGTTGGGTCGTTAAAACTACTCATAAGGTGATGATACTCTCAGTTAACATGATGCAAGCTTGTCAGTTTGAGGAGGTGTGAGCAAGCTGTGATTAGACGTTGACAAGAGTTGAATTGTCGCTATGGTTCGCCGCTCATTTTTGACTGTTCCGTGCAGTTAAGTACGGTGACAAGGGGTAACAACAGTGGCTAATCATGTATCATCATTGAAGCGTGCGCGTCAGGATATTAAAAAGCGTTCAGTAAATCGTACGCAACGTTCTAGCATGCGTACAGCAGTGAAAAAATTAGAAGCAGCAATTGCAGCGGGCGATAAAGATGCAGCAAATGTAGCATTGAAATCAGCAGTGTCTTTAATTGACCGTGCTGGCGGCAAGCGTTTGATTCATGCTCGTCAAGCATCGCGTCGTGTGTCTCGTTTGAATTCACATGTGAAGGCAATGGCTTAAGCTTAAAGCTTATATTTAAGGCCCGTCTAACTTGAGGTTAGGCGGGCCTTTTCTTTTTTAACGAACAGGTTTATTTAGCTATGCGTTTCTTGACCATATGCTAGGTGTTGCCTAACGTTCGCATCCCTCGCAAGAGGATACCCATTTAGGCTCGTAGCTCAGGGGTAGAGCACCACCTTGACATGGTCGCCTTCTCGCTTTCCCCAAAAACTCTAAAGCCCTTCCTGTGTACCAAAAAACTATATATAGATTCAAATATTAAGCCTTACCACTATAAGGAAATGAAGCAAAATGAAGCAAAATGAAGCAAAATGAAGTTTTGTTTCACGTTTCCTAACTTTAAACTTGGTATTAAAAATGGTATTAAATTTGTAATTAAGCACAAATCTGACAAGAGAGTGCTATGCAGGTTTAGATGGGAGTATTATACATCTAACATACTGTTTTAATTAATCTTTTTTCTTGACAGGCGAAGCTATGCTCATTATACTTCACGAATCTGCACCACAGGCGAAAACAGCGTAGCGACCAGTAGCTTGTGAGTCCGTGCAGGAAAGGCGGGATGGTTAACAAGGCGATACCCATCTGACGGTGTGACGCATTTATGCGGGCTGCGGCTGTGAAACACAGGTACTATACAATGTATCATCCTCAACCAAACACAGTAAATTGGAAGCCAGCGGAGAGAAATCCAACGGACGCTTAAAGTACAGTCACTGCCTTGCAGTAAACGAGACTCACTCTCTGGTTGCACCCGATTTAGGGTCGGAAACATGCTAAGTAAGCATGAATTCGGGGCTTCCCATGCTTCAAGAAATAAAACTACTTTCACTCGATGAACTCGCAGAAATTTTACACCTCAAAAAAGGTACTGCTTACAATCGCCTGTCCGCAGGAGACCCCATGCCGCCAAGTATTAAAATTGGCAAGAAGCGCATGTGGTTACAGCCAACAGTCTTTGAGTGGCTAAAGGCTCAAGAAGAAGACACTAACTTTTCATACAAATAAAACGCAGGGAGCAAGGTTGCTCCCTGCAATGGCTAAATCATTGTGTTCGCAAAAACATATATATATTAATGATTTGGTTGTGGTAGGTCAAGTGGCTTAGCTCTCTCTTCGGAGAGAATAATGAGCAAAAAAGAAAAGCTATCATTAGAACTGCGTTTTGCACGCAGGCTAATGAACCCATCCATTAAAAAAAGGTATTATACTACTCATGCAGACTTGTACTGCTGGACAGGTACACATTATGCACACGCTCCATTCGAGAAAATAGAGGCAAATGCAGCAAAGTGGCTTGCTAATATCGAGGCAGATAAAGCCACACCGAATAGAGCCACGGCTTGCGCAAAGTATGCGATGCAAATGTGTGATGAATTACCGCCGCAGGTCACTGATAAAGTAATTATTCCTGTCCAAAACGGGTACATTCATTTTGATACAGCGAAAAACTCATTTGTATTAAATCCGCATAATCCAAGATATGGCATGCAATATGTGCTTGCTTGCGAATATGACAAAAAATCGACAAGCAATGAATGGAACTCTTTCTTAGACAAAGCCGTACCAGACCAAGCAGTTCAATCTTTCTTACAGGAATTTGTCGGTTATACACTTATGCCTGATAACAGATTCCAAACAGGGCTATGGCTAACCGGAAACGGGGCAAATGGTAAAGGTGTATTTGCTAAAGTCATTGAGCAGCTACATAACAATACTGCCGCCATCAATTTGGATTCAATCGGCGCTTATGACTTAGAAGGGGTCGTGGGCAGTAGCCTCATTATTGCAGATGAGGTTGGCAGACACATAAGTAATGAGCAGACAGTTAAGAAACTTGTCTCTGGCGAGCCGATGCAAATCAACCGAAAATATTTAAAGGTTGTTAAATCATTCAGAAATACTGCGAAGGTGATTGCTCTGTCTAATCACATGCCGAAGGGCGGTGACCAGTCAGATGGATTCTGGCGCAGATGGTTTCTAGTGCCGTTCGAAACAAAAATTCCTGTCAGCGAGCGCATACCCAATTACGATATTCTTATCACAAAAGACGGAGGGCTTGCAGGCATCCTTAATTGGGCGTTAGATGGTTTGCAGCGATTGCTAGAACGTGGCTACTTTGAACCGCCGCTAACAATTCTTGAGCAAGTAGAGCAGGCAAAAATTCAGGCTGACTCTGTCCATGGTTGGATTAAAGACTGCGGTGTTGAACGCTCTGAAAATTGCGATGCAAACAAGAAGGTTGTTTATACACAATATAAAGAATGGTGCCACGGTAACGGACTAAAGGCCGTCGGAACGCCGTCATTCATGAGCAGGCTCGATGAGCTGCTTGGCGTATTAGATGAAAAAAGACGTGTGGCAAAAAACGGAGAGCGTCCAAGGTGTATTAATGTAACGATAGAAGATGGTGTAGCTCCCAAAAACCTTATGTATCCATGTGGGCAAACAATGGTTCAAAATGATGACGACGATGAGGCTCACCATGTTCCATTTTGATTATCTAACGTCCAAACGTCCAAATTTACATTTGCCTTTTGGGCGTAACTTGGACGCTTATTTATGTTGCCACTACTGGCCTTTACCCACGTTACGTCCAAACGTCCAAACGTCCAATAAGAAAAAAAAGATATTTAAAAGCTTCATTTTTTCCTCTCTCCCCCACAGGGGTTTGTGTGGTTCATATATAAAGAAACATTTTTACTTGGACTCATGGACGTTTGGACGTAGTTGCAAGAATACGTTGGAAAATATGGATATTTCACGTCCAAAGTTACTATTTAAACTTGGACTTGAACGGATTCAATTTGGACGTATGGGCTAACATGTCAAAAATAAACAAGAATACGCAACTGCACATTGATTTTTTTATAGAAGCTGGTGTTACATCATTCGATATAGCCGCTCGAACACCTTCATCGGATGGAAAAGATTTAATGCAAGAGAGAAAGGAAGTATCGGCAGATAAACTTCCAAATTACTTGCCTTGGTTAAAACGAGAAAATAAACACGGTACAGAGATACAGATAAGACCGCACCGACACGGCTTTAACAACCTACTTTTTTTTGATGATGTTAAGCCAACCCTTGCGCTAGCTATCGCGAAGAAATATTCAGCGTGTGTTATTCAAACGAGCGAAGAAGGGGGGTGCCATGTATGGTTACAAATAAATAAACCTCTAGATGAACGACAGCGATTCCTTGCACAGCGGTACTTACAATCATTTATCAAGAGCGACAAGGGCAGTATATCAGGTGAGCATTACGGCAGGCTTGCTGGTTTCGTGAACCATAAGCGCAGCACACAACAAGATTTGGTTTGGGTTAACGTTATCGCAGTATCACATGTCGGTGCATGGTATGTTAGTGATGAAGCTGTTAGAGAACATGAACAGACATCAAGAAGTATCGGGTATGCAACAGCATCAAGAATACGAACACCTAAAAATATCATTACAGGCACAGCAGCATCAGAATCAGAACGTGAATGGGGATATATATGCGGCAAACTGGAACATGGAGCTGAGCCAGAAATGCTGATTGAAGAGTTAGTAAAAAGAGCAACTATAAGAGGTAAACGAAAGCCAATCGCATATGCGCAGAAAACAGTTGAAAAAGCATTGCGCCATACCGGCAGGCAGTGAATCTTGCGGGTATTAAATATTAGGCTACTCTCTCAGCAATATTGAAGGGCTTTGGAGGGCTGCATGTCAACTTTAGAAGAAACAACGCAATCTCTTAAAAGAATGCAGGAGTTCGATTCTGCATCCCTTCCAAGAAAGGAAGATTTGGGGAAGAACCTTAATTTTGAAGATGCCGTTGAACCTGCTGATAAACTGATTAGTTTATATCGTAGGCTGTCGATAACTGTGCTTGAGGATTTCCCCGACCCTTTCCTAGCTCAAATTAAGCAAGTAGCAGATGCTGATTATACCCGTCTCAAACAAATCTTGGATTTCGAGACCAGTGTTGCGAACCCACAAACGGATAGAGATTCGTATATTGCTCAGTTAGCCGCAGCATACCCGACCTCTTTTACTGCCTTACACCAGTTCATCTCTTACGGCGTAAGTAAGGCAACTGATTTCCAGCGTATGGAAACTGAAGCAAGAGCAATGATTCAGTCTGTAGAAGATAAGGCTGCAGATTTAACAAAGGAGCTTGCAAAAAATAAAGGTGATGCAGAACAAATTCTTTCAGATATTAGAAGTACAGCAGCAGAGCAAGGTGTGTCCCAACAAGCTATATATTTCAAAGAAGAGGCAGAGAGGCACGATGCGGATGCGGATTCATGGAAAAGCATTACCCAAAAATTTGCATGGGCATTAGGTGGTTTTGCTGTACTCAGTTTATTTATTCATAAAATACCATTTTTTAAGCCGACAGATGCATTTGATGCGGCGCAATTAATTACCAGTAAAATACTAATATTTGGTGTGATTGCTTACATGCTCATTCTTGCAGCCAAGAACTTTCTCTCAAACAAACACAATACCATTGTTAATAGGCATAGGCAGAATGCATTACTGACATTCAATGCTCTTGTTGATGCTGCAAAAGATGAAGAAAGCAAAGACATCGTTCTGTCACAAGCGGCTTCATGTATTTTCTCGCCTCAAGATACCGGTTATGCAAAATCATCGGGTGATAACTCTTCCGGCTCTAACAAGACTGTAGTTGAGTTGGTGCCAAGAGCTATAAAAACACTTACTAGCCAGAAACCCCAAGAATAAATCAAGGATTCAATAGATGCCGACATTAGAGTTTAAGGGCAAGCAGTTTGTCCATTCACACCATTTGAGCGTACCATTTCGTCAATTAGAGGTAGATAAAAGTAAGTCGCTTTCGGACAAACCTGATTTGGATGGCAACCTCATCATTCATGGTGACAACCTTCATGCTTTGAAGGCTCTTCTTCCCCAATATGCGGGAAAAGTTAAATGTATCTATATTGACCCACCCTACAATACGGGAAATGAAGGCTGGTGTTACAATGATAAAGTTAATTCACCGCTTATTAGGGAGTGGTTGAAAAAATCTGCAAACCCTGTCGATAAAGAGGACTTGGAACGTCATGATAAATGGCTTTGTCTAATGCTGCCAAGGCTGAAGCTATTGCAAGAATTACTTTCTGAACAAGGAGTTATTTTTTGTAGTATTGATGAAAATGAGCATCAACATCTACGAATGCTGATGGATGATATTTTTGATGAAGAAAACTTCATTGCAGAATTTATTTGGAATTCAAGTGGTCATTCTGACAATCAATATGATGTGAAAATCAATCATGAATATATCCTTTGTTATGCTAAAAATAATGAATTATGTTCATTAGGGCATGTAGTTGACCCAAACACAAGAGAAGAAAGCAATTTATGGAAAGGGTTTGCAGAAAATTCAATTACAAAAAATGGGCCGAAGAATCCGCCTAGTACAGTAGAACTGCCTGTAGGTTTCCCGTGTCATGCTGATGAATTATCGTTGGATAAGCATGAAATTGATGTTTCTTTTTATAGTGAAATCAAAAAACATGGCTATATTTCACGAGAGAACACTAAAAAACATAGTGTATCCTACCCAATTCGAAAAGATAATATGCTTGTAAGTAAAGGGAGGCTCATTAAACCATGCAATGTTTATGCTGGTTGGGCTAATTTAAATAAACTGAAAGAATTTATTTCAAGTGGATGCAAACCAATATCAGATTCATCAGGAGATAAGGTTACTTTCTACCTGTCCAAAAAAGGTGTCATCTATTACAAGAAGGAAAGGAGTAAGGCACGAAATATTCTCTCTGTATTAAGCAATATGGGAACGACTGAAAAAATGAGAGCCGATTTGGAAACTGTTGGGATTAAGTTTCAGTATCCAAAGCCAGTAGAGTTGGTTTCATATCTCATTCAAATATCGGGAGCTGGAGATGGGGATGTTATCCTCGATTCATTTGCTGGTTCTGGCACTACAGCGCATGCAACACTAGCCCTGAATAATAAAGACGATAAAAAAAGAAAGTTTATTCTTGTTGAATGCGAAGAATATGCTCATGAAAAGACAGCAGAGCGAGTGCGGTTGGCGATTGCGGGAGCTTCTAGCCCTAAGAATGAATTTCTTCAGCAGGGGCTAGGAGGAGCTTTTACATTTTGTACATTGGGTGAAGAAATGAATGTCGAAGGGCTTCTTAAAGCAGATAAAATGCCTGATTACGAAGCATTAGCGAGATATGTATTCTATACCGCAACAGGAAAGGTTCTTGATAAAGTTGCGAAAGCTAGTGGTGACTATTTTATAGGCGAAACAGACCTTTATCGAGTTCACTTGATTTACAAACCTGAACAAGAATTTATGCGAAACAATGAGTCCGCTCTAAATGCAGAGATGGTTGAACGCATTGCTGATTCCAACACTTCAGGCAAAAAATGCCTTGTGTTTGCGTCAGCTAAATTTATGGGGCAGAAAGAATTGAACTCGAAAAAAATTGATTTTTGCCAATTACCATATGCTATTCATCGTGTGCTTGGAGATTAGGGCGTGGAGTTAAAAGAGTATCAACTCAAAGTTCTCGAACGCTTAGACGACTATCTCAGGGAACTTAAGAGTCAAAAAGGAAAAATTGATAAAGTCTCTGAAACCTTGAGAAGCGCAGGAATGCCAGTACCTGACTATTGCCAGCTTGCTTGGGATGAGCTGAACAACCAACGTATTTTGCCAATGCTGCGTGATAGGACAGGAAGGAAAGAGGTTGCTGCTCATATAGCACGGTTTGATGGATTAAAGTACAGCATTCCGAATATCTGCCTGAAAGTTCCTACAGGTGGCGGTAAAACTCTGCTGGCGACTACTTCTTTGGAACGAATCAATGTAGATTATTTTGAACGGCAAACAGGTTTTGTTTTATGGATAGTTCCAAGCGACACTATCTATAAGCAAACATGGAAGGCTTTAGCAAATCGTGAACACCCGTACAGGCAAATGCTTGAGAGAATATCAGGTGGTCGGGTTAAGCTATTAGAGAAGAGCGACCACTTCACACCACAGGATGTGGGTAGCCACTGTTGTGTGATGCTTCTCATGCTTCAATCATCGGCAAGAGAATCCAAGGAAAGTTTGCGCATGTTTCGTGATAGCGGGAAATTCACTTCTTTCTTTCCAGAGGTGGATGATTACCTTGCGAATAATGATTTGTTGAACCTTGTTCCCAATCTTCACACGAATGATTTAGGTGATGGGTTTGGTGTACTGCAAGGCATTTCTGTGAAACATAGCTTGGGCAATGCATTAAAAATGGTTCAGCCAATCATTGTGATTGATGAAGGACACCGTGCTTATTCTGAGAAGGCACGTCAGACAATATGTGATTTTAACCCACGCTTTATTCTCGAATTAACAGCGACACCCAATCAGCGCAAACAACGTGAAAGTAATGTTCTGGTTGATGTTTCAGGCTCCGCTTTAAAAGAAGAGCAGATGATTAAACTGCCTATTGAAGCTGTGAATGTGAGTAATGTGGATTGGAAACACATACTAACCAAAAGCTATGGGAAGCTCGAAGACCTCTCAAATGATGCTGGCGAATTGCTTGCAAGTGATGGTCGCTACATTCGTCCTATTATGCTGATTCGTGCGGATAGAACAGGTAAAGAGCAGCAAGATGGAGTAAGGGTTCATGCCGAGGATGTACGAGAGTATTTGCAAGACCACCTTGGGGTAAGTCCAGAAGCAATTCGGGTGAAATCAGCTTCTGTAGATGAAATAGGCAATGAAGACCTGTTTTCCGAATATTCCAAAGTTCGCTTTATTATCACCAAAGATGCATTGAAAGAAGGTTGGGATTGCTCATTTGCTTATGTGTTAACCGTGTTATCTAAAACTACTGCTCCAACGGCACTCACACAGATGATAGGTCGTGTGTTGCGTCAGCCTGATGCAAGAGTGACGCCGATTGAGTCTTTAAATAAATGTTATGTCTATTGCTTTGACCAAGACGTGAACAAAGTCGTAACTGGTATTAAAAAAGGGCTGGAAGAAGAAGGTATGGGTGAGCTGGCTGAGGATGTTCATATCTCCAATGGTTCAGATGCTAGTGAAGCTAAGCCTGTAACTATTCAGCGGCGAAATAATTTCAAAGATTTAAGAGTTTTTCTTCCACGAGTTTTGCATGCTGATGGGAGCGGTGGGTATCGACCCATAGACTACCACAGAGATATGCAAGGTGAACTGGACTGGTCGAAATTCACTTTTGCAGATAAAAATAACCTGAGTATTGATGCTCAAGCCAAGCTCAAAGAAACCATCACAACTATTGATGTAAAAGCTTCCAAGCAATCCAGTTTGTTTGATGGTGAAAGTAAGGGGTTCGATGCTGAATCTAAAAGTAGTAATTCAGAGCTAGGTGGAGAATTAGATTTTCCATTCATGGTACGGCAAATCATGGAAGTTGTGCCTAATCCATGGCAGGCAACTCGAATTGTTCAAGAAACATTGGATGCGATTGAAGCCTCTGAAGAGCTAACCACCGAGCAAATATATAAAAGTCGTATATTTATTATTCAGGAAATTAAACGAGATATTCAAAAGCAAGTGCATGAAGCATCTGAAGATATGTTTAAAGAAAAACTGAATGCCGGAACTATTCAATTTAAATTGATGGCAACGAGCAATGAAGCATTAAATTGGGAGTTAGCAAAAACTCTTACTATCAGTGTTAAAGACACTGATAGAATCTTTCGTAGGAAAAGCGCCGAGGATATTGAGCGCAACCTGTTTGAGAAGGTCTATCAGAAAGAGCTAAATGACCTAGAGCAGGATGTAGCTTGGTATCTTGATGAGCATGATGCCGTGAAATGGTGGCATCGACTTGTAGTGAAGCAGGACTATCACTTGCAAGGCTGGCAGAGGAATAGAATTTATCCAGATTTTCTTGCCTGTATGGAAAGGCAGGAAGATGGGGCTGTCCAATTTACGGTTCTTGAAACCAAGGGTGAACACCTGAAAGGAAATGATGATACTGCATACAAACAACGGTTGTTTGATTTGCTAACTGAACATTACAACACCGCACTAGAGGCAGGAGCTGTAGAGTTACCTGATGCTGATGGTAAGCAGATGGTGTTTAAGATGCTTATGGAAGATAGCTGGAAATCAGAGCTTGTTGAATGTATGAACTCTTGAGCATCTAAAAATAAAACATCTGTCCAAAAAATACATTTAAAGGAAAGTCGCTCGCACGTTCGGCACATTCTCGTTGCACTCAATATCCATGCCCCTGCCTGCAAGCATTCGGCAGTCGTTCGCACTTCTTCTCTTGCGCAAATAAACCGCGCAAGGGTATCGCTCGCTATAAGCAACTACAGCGCCAGCAAGCTGTCACAGTAATTGCTAAAGACATCCGTTACACTCCGCAGAAAAAGCCCCGCCAGCACGTTTTTAAAAGAATTGCATGTGCAGTCACGCCGATTGCTTGTTGCTTCGCTCTAATGCCCTGTACGCTCTTCACCAGCACACTTCACCGCCAAGACCTGCCGGAGGCAGAACTTGGCATTCAGTCTGCTCGCTATCATCGCTCTAATATTACACTCCCATCTTTCAGATATATTTTTCTATCATTAGAACTCGTTCGCCCTCGCAGAGTGCGACGAACGAGTTCTAATAACAAAAAAAGAGAAATCATGTCTTCAAATTAAACAAAAAGAATAGTTAGTTTAAGACCCCCGCCTCGCAGCGGGAATGCGGCTCTAACAAGTTCTCTCTGTCGCGCTGAAAGCGCTCTTTTTCAGGACTTCCTAATTCTAAACCTGATTGCCGCCAAATCAAAAACTATTGACAATTAACTTGAATATTTTATAGTCTAACTATCGAATAACATTGAAGAAAATGCATATTAATTCTTGACTTCCCTTTGATATCATGATATACTTATATCAGTTTAAATGAAGAGGTGCTTAACAGTCATGCTTAATAAACTTGTAACATTCTTATTGCGTCTACATCCAAAACATCGACAGCAATTAAAAATCACTGCTGCAAAAGAAAATACTTCAGTCCAAAAATTAATTGAAGAAGCACTTAAAAATTACGAAAAAACCAAATTCAGAAACACAGTGGAGAAGCAAAAATGAACCTGACAAAAAGCCAAATAAATATTGAAATCGAAGCAGTTCTCTTTCAGATAGAAGAAAGGATCAGTTCGACTGCCAGAGATAGCGCGAGCAACAGAAGGCTTTCAATAAGCGATGCGGAAACCTTAGCAATAGTTGAAAGATTCACAGACAAATTAAAACAAATTTCCAGCCTTCCAGACCTTGAAAAAATCAAAATGGATTTTCTCAAAGCGGCAAAATCTTTTGCAAATGAATATACCGCTTTTGAAAACAACTTAGCTGAAATACACGAGAAGCACATGTCTGACGACCCGCAAAAAAACTGGAAAAAACATAGTAAAATTCTTAAAGCTATGAGAGACCAAAAACCATGCATAGCCAAATTCTCATTATGAAATTATGTATTTCAAAACGTGCTGCATATGAACTTCACACGAGAAGAGGAAAACGCCATAGCGTTTTACGAAACAGCCAAAAGCTATTAAAGGGAATTCATTGCATGAATTCTCACACCCGACTCACCCGTTGGGTGATTACGGGCGTTCGAATCGCAGCGCAGTTGCACTTCTCGCCCGTTCCAAACCGTTGCTATGAATAGCAACATTACGTTTGTAATGCGTAATACATTTAGTAATACAAAATGTGCTTTATTTGCATTGCATATGGCCAAAAAAGCTATATATATCAACAATTAAGCTTGCATTAGTGCGTAATGTGTGCTAAAATAGTAAACGTATTACAGATGTAACACTGTTTGTAATACAAAACAGGTTTCAAATCCCATCCGAAAGCTGTCTTTTTATATTTATTTATTTTTGAAAATTCGAAATACAAAAATATAGGAAGGCATCATCATGACTAAAAAACATCAAATTTCACTTAAGCTCACTGCGACACAATATGCCCATATTGCTGACGCTGCTGAAGCTCAACAGACGACGATAACCGACATTGTTAGACAGCTAATTGACAATGACCGCCGCCAAAATTTCCAAGAATCAAAATCAATTTTTGAAATCAAGAAGCTAACAAGTCGTTTTGAAAAACTTATCGAAGCTCTCACAGAAGACGATGACGAGGTGTCGTCATGAGTACGACATTAACAGAAAGAGACATCAATGAAGCAGAAGAAGCCATTAACAAAGAAATCCTTCGAAGAACAATAAGCAATGCCAATTCAATTCATTCAACGTACAAAATAGAAAAAATAAATTCTCTAGCCAAGGTGTCAGACCAGCTAAAGAACATCCATATCGAACTTATATGCGCTTTTGAAAAAGAAGGTTCTCTCGGCATAGAATTCGAACCAGCAAAAAATGACGTGGAATCTTTAATCAGCCGCACCTCTAAACTTTCCAAAACTGAACATTCAGAAACCGACTTCGACTTCGACCAATTCGACGACGAACCAGCCAACGACGAAGATTTGAATTTCGATGACTTCAGAGCGGTTGAAACCGAAGACCCTTTTGCTGAGCTAGACGATGACAAAGACAACTCAGCCCCTCCAGAAACCAAGTACGCAAAAGAAGAGAGAAAAAGAAGTGATACTTTTTATGTAGTCTCAGTATCAATCGCAATTGCACTTGCTTACTGGCTTGGTGGTGCAGCATGAAAACAATTCAATTAACCACAGAAGCAACATACAAAGCAACAACAGGAGAAATCGTTTCTCTCCAAAGAAGGTGGATGCATGGCGCTCATGAACATGCGCACTTCATTAAAATTGGAGATGGAGAGTGGGGCAGATACGAACACAAGCTTCCACTTAAATATGGTGGAATAGGTATCGCTGAAGCATTGACTGAAGACTTAGTTCTGCACAGCTCAGGCATGCTTGATTATGGTGATTCATGAACAAGCTTAGACAAGAGATTTTCGAAATGGGAATCATTGCTCCGCACCTTCTCTTCGAAACAAAAACTTCAACGTTCGATTTACTTCAGAAGATACTAATCAAACTTGAAGCGTATGAACTCAAAATAGCAGCTCTGAAACAATGGGCTGCTATCTACTCAAAAGCCGCATCTCAACTTCCAGAGCATCAACACGGAGAAGCAGAAGCAAAGGCTAATCGCTGGCTATATGAAACATTCATAGCTGCAAATCAATAAACCACAAACACAGGATAAATCAATGTACACATACATCACCACAAAAAACGATTACATCATTATCAGCAAGAAAGCAGTTGTAATAATAGCAGCTTCAATACTCGCTTTATTCTTTCTTAATATTGCCACGCCAACAAAATCAGAGCGTGTAATTATAAAGGCCGGAGAAATGGCAAGCATAGATATGTACTGCACTGAATTAACATTAATTCCAATTGATGACTTTTTGAAAAATGAGTCTGGAAATGACTAATCCTTCACCAGCAAACACAGCAACAACAGACAAATTTTCCGGCATCATTGTGCTAATCGGATTGTTCCTTTTTATGTGCTTCGCCATCCTTTTTCCTGCTATCTGGATAGCAGGCGAAAAATGGCTTACGCATACAAACATTGGTGTATTTAGCATGTACAAATTCATCGCATTTAACCTTGTCGATTTAATAACCCAAATCTCAAGAATGTCAAAATTTATGGCGATAGAAATCTCACTACGCATATGTGCGCCAGTAATTATTGCAGCTAGTTTTAGCTGGTATATTGCTCGCCACCAAATCCGCCCTAAAAAAGTCGAGATAATTGAAAAAGGTGTGAAAGTAATTGAAGACCCCAAGAACTTCTTAAAAGAAGCCAAGACAAGATTAGCCACTGCGAAGGGGATAAAAATCCATCCAGAGGTTCGCTTACATCAACGCCATGAAAACCTGCACATATTCCTTGCTGGTGCCACAGGTGCGGGTAAGACAATGGCACTTCAATCTATCATAAAAGACATTCTTGACCGCAAGGACAAGGCTATAATCTCTGACATCAAATTTGATTTCACAAGCCAACTTATCTCCCCCGACCCTGAACAAAGGAAACGTGATAAAAGATACTTAGTTGCACCTTGGGATGAACGCTCCGTCCAGTGGGATATCGCAGAAGACATCACAAATAAATTAGATGCTCGCTCATTCGCTACAGCATTCATTGTACCCACTGGAAAAGAAGGAAATCCATACTTTATAAAAGCTGCACAACAAGTATTAGCTGCCGTCATTCTCTTTTTAATTAAAACAAAAAAACGAGATTGGAGCTGGATAGATATAAAGCTCATCATGGACAGCCCACCAAGAACTTTAGAATGCTTAGAAGCAATCAAATCAGGAGCAGCTAAACACATAGCTCTCGATGAAAACGGCACGCCTTCACCACAAACCCAAGGCGTAATCGGTAGTATTGAAACTGCTTTAGAATCACTTGACGTTATAACTGATTATTGGACTAAAAAAGCTGGCATTCCACTCATTAAAAACTTTCTTGATGACCGCGCCAAGGGCGTAGTTATTGTGGTAGCAGCTAGACCAGACAACATCGAAACATCAACCCCTTTAATTGCAGGTTTTATGTCACTACTTCTAGCGAAAGCACTGTCTTTACCGGACAGCGACGAAAGAAAAATGTTCCTCCTCCTTGATGAGTTGGCTGCGTTCCCGAAACTGGATAAGCTAAAAGTGGCGACAACACTCGGACGCTCTAAAGGCATGCGTATCGTCGCAGGGTCACAAGACAACAATGGCCTAGAAGATGTATATGGTGACAAGCAACTAAAATCCATCCTATCACAATTCGGAACGTTCATACTTGGCAAACAGGGCGACAAGGATTCAGCAGAATGGTGTGCAGGACTTTTTGGCACACAGACCACCGAACGCTTACAAATTTCAGAGAACAAGCAGCAACAAGGGCAAGGAGGTTTACTTGCTCCACTTACAAACGTGAACACAACTTGGCAAAAAAATAATGCTGCTGCATTAATCGACTCTGACTTTATGCACATGGACAAAGCAAATAAAGACGGCTTTGTTATGTTCGTCAGAATGGCAGACAGCGAAGGAAAAGCACTACTTGGTAAACTTCATTATGAACTTCACATCGTACCTTCAATTTATCCTCACGAAGTAAAAAAACTGACTGCTGAAGAAATTGAAGATGCCAAAATCATTGAGTCATCAAAGGCAAAACCTCAGTCACCAAACGGCAGCACTATGCAAGACCAGCCAACAATAAAGAAACAAGAAAGCATGGTAAAAACTGAAGCTGGCGACTTGGAAGAACTAGAAGCAATCCTCGAATCTCAGAAAGAACCAGAGGCAGAACAAGAACCAGAACACGGTGTTGAAGAAGACAGCACAATGTCTACGCAAATCGCCGGAGCTTCTTTAGAGGCTATAGGACTACACGGCGCTGACCTTCTACTTGATGTTGCAGAAGCACTTACAGACGGCGGTCAACAAGGTGCAAACGGCACAACACAACAATCAGTAACAACAAAAAAGAAGAGAACGAAGAAACTAAAATCTTCTCTAGCTGAAGGACTATAAAATGTTATCAATTAAAGGTATCGCAAACTCAGAATATTATGAAAACCTAGCAGCAGAAGATTACTATGAAAAAGGCAAGGAGCCTGCCGGACAGTACCAAGGCACAGGGGCGCACAATCTTGGCATGAAAGGCCAAGTTCAAACTGGCGAACTAGAAATGCTACTTAAAGGCTTCAATTCCAAAACTGGTGAAGCCGTGGCTTCTAATGCTGGAGACAAACACAGAAAAGGCCATGACCTTTGTTTCTCAGCACCTAAATCTGTATCGGTAATGTGGGCAAACGCTTCGCCGGAAATGAGAGAACAGATTGAGCAAGCACAGGCCAAAGCAGTTGCAAAGGCAGTTGATTATACTGAAAAGAATGTTGCACATACACGCCAAGGCAAGGGGGGAGTAGAGCGTGAAAAGGCAAACATCATTGCCGCTGCATACGAACATGGAACAAGCCGCTCTCAAGACCCGCAGGTTCACACGCATCTAACAGTAGCAAGTCACGGAATCGGTCAAGAATCCGGCAAAGCAAACAGCTTAAATAGTCTTGACTTTTACCAGCATAAAAAAGCAATCGGTGCCATCTACAGAGCAGAACTAGCAAACGAACTACAACAAACCACAGGCTGTAAAATCGAACGAGATGGTGAAAGCTTTGCTATCGCTGGCAGTAATAAAGAAATCGAAAAACATTACAGCAAACGCAGTGAAGAAATTAAAAAGCAGATGAATGAACGAGGCACTAGCGGTTCGAAAGCAGCAGAAGCAGCGGCACTTACAGGCAGACCAGTTAAAGAAAACATCAGCAGAAAAGAGCTTTTCGAAACATGGGAAAATGAAGGCAAAGAATTTGGCTTCAACATGGACGACATGCTTAACAACGATAACCTTGAATTCGATGAACCTGAATTCGATGGTGATAAGGTTTTAAAAGAAGCAACAGAAAACCAAGCAGTATTTACAAAGGCCAATTTACACATGGCCGTTGCACAGGAGCTACAAGGCGTTGGTGGAGCCGATAAACTTGAAGGTAAAATAAATGAACTACAAGAATCTGGCGAACTCATTCAACTTGGCAAAAAGAATGGAATGGAGCAATACACTACAAAAGAAATTTTACAGCTTGAGCAAGACATTGTTGATTTCGCCAAAAATGGACAAAATAAAGACGATTGGAAACTCTCAGAAGAATCTATAAACGAAGCAATCGAAGCAAAAGAAGGTATATCCAAAGAACAGCAAAACGCTCTCAGGCACATCACAGGAAGCGGTCAGGTTTCATGCGTCACTGGCGCTGCCGGAACAGGAAAATCATTCATGCTTGAAGCAGCAAAAGATGCCTTTGAAAGTGAAGGCTACAAAGTCACAGGCTGTTCACTTTCCGGCAAAGCTGCTGCGGAGCTTCAAGGCGGTTCAGGAATTAAATCACAAACAATCCACTCTTTACTTCAAGAGCTTGATTCAGGAAAACGACAGTTCACCAATAAAGATATATTAGTAATGGACGAAGCTGCTATGACTGACACCCGTTTAATGTCGAGAGTCAAAGATGCAGTCGAGAAGGCTGGAGCAAAATTAATCAAAGCCGGAGATACTAAGCAGCTACAGGCGGTAGGTGCTGGCGGTACTTTCGGCAAAGTTAGCCGTGAAATCGGAAGCGCTGAAATTCTGGAAGTAAGAAGGCAAAAGGTAGAATGGCAAAAACAAGCTGCTAACGATTTCAGAAACGGCCATTCAGCTTCAGCGCTTGGCGCTTACAAAGCAAATGATGCTTTGCATATCGACAAGACCACAAAACAAACACATGAAAATATGGTGCAATGCTGGAATGCAAAAGAAGGCGACATGTCCGAAAAGATGATGATTGCGGGTAGGCGTGCAGACGTTGCAAAACTTAACAGACTAGCACGTTCAGAGCTTAAAAAAGCTGGTGAACTTGGTGCAGAAACAACAACCATAACAGCAGACAGAAACGGCAACGAAAGCAAAACAAAAGTTGCACAGGGCGAACGATTAAGATTTACGAAGAATGATAAAAATTTAGAACTTATGAACGGCGACCTTGCTACAGTCAAAGACATAAACATTGATGAAAACGGCAATACAATTTTAGACGTTGAACTAGACCGCAAAAATGACCAAGGCGAAAACGTTCAGGCTCAAATCAAGACAAGTGATTATAATCAGTTCCAGCATGGCTATTGCATCACCGCCCATGCGTCACAGGGCGCAACAGTTGATAACGCTTTCTTCTATGCAAGCGAATTCAACTCAAAAGAAATGGCTTATGTGTCCGGCTCTCGACAGCGCTATGGCTGTGAAATCTTCGCATCCCAAGAAGAGGTTGGTGAAATCGTTGAAGGTGAAATAGACAAAGAAGCAGAAGCTCAAAAACTAACTGCTAAAGAGATTTCAAAAATCGAAGAGAACCTAGAAAAACTAACTGGTAAAAACACCGAAGAGAAAACTGCGCTAGAACAGGCTGAGGCCGCTGGCATCGACACAAAACAATTGCTTTCAGATTCAGATTCAAAAATGGAACAAGCAGAGAACAAAGTTAAAGAGGCAGAAAGCAAATCTCAGCAAGCAGAAAGCAAGGCTCAGCAGGCAGAAAGCAAGGCTCAGCAGGCAGAAAACAAAGCAAAAGAATCAGAGCAAAAACAAAACTCAGGTGGCGGAAAACATGAGCAGGCAAAGCAGCAGCAACAGCAAGCCAAAAACCAAAACCAAAACCAAAACCAAAAGAACGGCGGCGGAAATCAAAAGGGTGGCGGTGATGCAGCAGCAAAAGCACTGGCAGCAAAAGCCAAGGAAGAAGGGCTGCACTCAAAAGCAGCGGCACACAAGTCAAAAATAAATGGTCAGAATGAAGCTCAGCAAGCCAAGAATGAAGCTAACTGGCATAAGAGCGATGCATTGGCTGAAGAACGAGAAGCACGGAAACAAGCAAAAGGCATGGAAATGTCGCTAGAGAAATAACGTGAATCTCACAGGTAAACATCAGGTTCAACACAAATTATTCAATCTCAGAGCAGTTTTGCATATGATTTGAGCGTTACTTTTGCCATCAAATCGCCTTTTTCGTTTAGTTGCATAGATACGAACTATAAAAGCGCAATTAGAATTCAAGAATAAACATGCGCTTACAGCGTTCTTGATTTCTGATTTTAAACGCTTTCTCCGTCTTTCGCATCGCAACAGCGAAAAGGAGATTTTCAAAATGACACAATCACTTCAGCAAATAATAGACGGTGCAAAAGAAGAGCTTAAAGATACTTTTAAAGACGCTGAATATCCAACGGATTTGATACACGAAATAACAGACAGCGCCTGTCTAATGCCTAATTGTTCATATCTACAGCTTGCTTGTGACAATATGCATTTAGCTCTTGATGAGCCTGAAATTGGGCCAGCTTTTGATGGCACGCCTACGCCGATAAATATTATTGTAGCTAATTTATATGAAAATATTTCAAACGAGTTGCATCAATATCTCTATGAATTACAAGATGATGATTTTAAGGAGGCCGCCTAGGCGGCTTGTTTATTTGACTTTCAGTGACTCTTTACGACAAAGCTCTTGCTTCTTTTTGTCGCTCTCAGGAATAAGCTTTGGGTTATCAGGACTGTTTTTACAAATAAACATATCATTGCATTTTGAACAAAATGCTCTTGCTCCGCACTGTTGCTTCCCCAACTTTTCGCCACAGACGCAGAAGCAATCATTCAAGCGATTCAAACCACATGATTTTAAATTATTTAATTTCAATACCGTCACCCCAACACCTCCATAATTTTTTCAAGCACAAATTTATTTACATCGACGGCTTGGATATGTCCGCATTTTTCACAAACACAATCAATATTTTTTTTATCAACAGCAGCTTTGTCACTCGCTAAGCTTTTTTCAATATCAGCAAGTTTAAGCGCTAATGCTTGTATGTCGCCAGAATAATACCTTGCAACACTACGAATATCTTCATGCCCTGTGACTTTCATTAGTTCAAATACAGTCATGTGTTTTGACCAGTTCGTGCATGAAACATGCCTTAAGTCGTGAAATCTAAAGTCTTTCATTTTAGCTTTTTTAAGCGTGCGATTCATTGCATTTTTTACGCCGCTTCCAGTTATAGCAAAAACTTTCTCTTCAGGCGAAGGTTTGTAGCCAACCTTTTGTAGCCGCTCTTCTAATACACTAATAGCAGCGGGAGAGAGAGGCACGTCACGGGAAACCCCTGTCTTGGTTATGCGAGCAGGAAGAGAAACAATCTTTTCTTTGAGCTTAACCATCTGCCACTCAAGCCCATCATGCTCACGAATTACAACTAATTTACCACCAATTTTAGCGACTTTTTTCATACCTACTAGTTCTGCTTTTCTTATCGCCGTTTCTACTGCAAACATACAAAGAGGATACAGCACGCCATTACCATACCTCTTTGCCGCTTCAAAGAACCGCAGCCCTTCATCATCAACAAAAAATCTGTCACGGATACCGGAATCATTTTTTTTACTCTTGTCCGCCTTCGGTCGTTCAACATGTTTCATCGGGTTTTCAATAGACAGTTTGTCTCTTTTAATTCCAAAGGCAAAAACGGCTGTTAGTGTGCTAAGCCGCCGAACAATTGTTGACCACGCCAGCGGCTCACCATCGGCACGTCTCGATGGCTCTTCAATCATGCGTGTTACCATCTCTTGAATTTCAGAAGATGCTATCTTTGTAAACGGCTTTAGCGAAAAAGGCTGACTGCGAAAGTAATCAATATACTCAAGTTCATTACCAAGCGATTGTTTTTTCATCGTGTAGCTATATGATATATAATCATCAATTAATTTATTTAAAGAATCTTTTGAATCAACGGCAGCAACTCCATACTTTCCGCTTTTCATTTGAGCCAGTGTTTCATTCAGCCATTTCTCAGCATAAGATTTTTTAGAAAACCTCTGAACAACCTCTTTATAATGTGCATGTCTGGCCCGTGCTAAGTATTTACCTGATGGCGCTGGCGGAGATTTTCTTTTCTTCTCTTCTTTATTAGGGGCATCAGGCCAGTACCATTTACCTTTCGGCTTTTCAGCTTTTACCCATGCTGCATACTCATCTGTTCTCTTATCTGCTGCTGTGTACTGCCGCACAATATTAGAATTTGCCATTTCAGTCGCCCTCGTTACTATTCCGCACCGTTTTAAGACAAGCTGGTATTAATGCTTGGTATTAAATCGGTCTCTAAATTCTTAGTTGGTATTAAATTTGGTATTAAGTACCTATAATAGCAATAAAGGACGAAGAGGCAACCTTGAAGAAGCGTTGAAAAATAAGGCTTTTCTTCAAAACTTAGGCTCGTAGCTCAGGGGTAGAGCATCACCTTGACATGGTGGGGGTCGGCGGTTCGAAACCGCCCGAGCCTACCAGTTTTCTTTTATGAATAGCCTCATTGATTTGCCCGCCCTGCATTGTGTGGGGGACTCTGAGGCAAGGATGTATGTGATGAATATTCAATTACCTGATGGTTCTTCTCGCAGCTTGCCCGATGGTGCAACTGCCTTTGATTTGGCAAAAGATATTGGCGAGGGTTTGGCGCGTGCGGTGATTGCCGCGACTGTGAATGGTCAGATGTGTGATTTGTCTGCTGTGTTGTCTGATGGCGACAGCATCTCTTTAATTACTGAAAAATCACCTGAAGGTTTAGAAGTTATCCGTCACTCGACATCGCATTTGATGGCGATGGCAGTGCAAGAGGTCTTTCCGAGTGCGCAAGTAACCATTGGTCCGGTGATTGAAGATGGATTCTATTATGATTTTGCTTTTGAGCGCGCTTTTACGCCCGAAGATTTAAAAGTTATTGAAAAGAAAATGAAAGAGATTGCTCGCCGCAAGCTTCCTGTTGTACGTGAGGAGTGGGCGCGTGATGATGCAATCAAACATTTCGAAGGCTTGGGTGAGAAATATAAAGCACTGCTGATTGGGCGTATTCCTGCTGGTGAGACGGTTAGTCTTTACAAACAAGGTGAATGGTCGGATTTGTGTCGTGGGCCGCATGTGCCGAATACATCGAAGCTTCGGTTCTTTAAATTGATGAAAGTATCTGGTGCATATTGGGAAGGTGATGCTAAGAATGAACAGCTTCATCGTATTTATGGCACAGCCTGGTCTTCCAAAGAAGATTTGAAAGATTATTTATTCCGTTTGGAAGAAGCTGAAAAGCGTGACCACCGGAAGTTGGCTAAAAAGTTGGACTTGTTCCATTTGCAAGATGAAGCACCGGGTATGATTTTTTGGCATCCAAAAGGTTGGACGGTTTGGCAAGTTGTGGAAAATGAAATCCGCTCGGTGATGCAGGATAATGGTTATCAAGAAATTAAAACACCGCAAGTTGTGGATCGTAAATTGTGGGAGAAGTCAGGGCACTGGGAAAAGTTCCGTGATGATATGTTTACCACGAGTACTGACAACCGAGATTATGCTATTAAGCCAATGAACTGCCCTTGTCATGTGCAGGTTTATAATCAGGCATTGCATTCATACCGCGATTTACCGTTACGACTGGCGGAATTTGGTTCATGCCATCGTAATGAGCCATCTGGTACATTGCATGGCCTAATGCGTTTGCGAAACTTTGTGCAGGATGATGCGCATATTTTCTGTACGGAGAATCAAGTCCAAGTTGAAGTAAGTGACTTTATTGATTCGGTTTTTGAAACGTATAAGAAATTCGGTTTTGAAGAAGTGATTATCTTTTTATCTGATCGGCCTGAGAAGCGTGTTGGTACCGATGAGCAATGGGATAAGGGTGAAGCATCATTGCATGAGGCATTAAAGTCCAAAGGTTTGGAATATGGCTTGAATCCGGGTGAAGGCGCATTTTATGGCCCTAAAATCGAATTCTCTTTAAAGGACTGTTTGGGTCGTGTTTGGCAATGCGGAACTATCCAAGTGGACTTTTCGATGCCAGGTCGCCTTGGCGCGGAGTATATTGCCGAAGATAATAGCAAACAGACACCTGTGATGTTGCATAGAGCAATTTTAGGCTCACTGGAGCGCTTCATTGGTATCCTTATCGAAGAATATGAAGGAAAGTTCCCATTGTGGCTGGCTCCAACGCAAGCTGTGGTGTGTAATATTTCTGAATCACAGTCAGAATATGTGAAAAAAGTGACTGAAAAGATGCGTCAAGTAGGCTTGAGAGTAGAATCGGACTTGCGAAATGAAAAGGTCGGATATAAAGTGCGCGCCCACACATTAGATCGTGTGCCTTTTATTTTGGTCGTAGGTGATCGAGAACGGGATGAGCAAACAATCTCGGTTCGTACACGCAACGGTGATAATTTGGGTACAAAGACCGTGGATGCATGGATAGAAGAAATGCAGGGCATGCAAAAAGAATACAAGTAGTACGTAGTACCAGTAGGGGGCTTACATCGCGAAGAAAGAGTTAGCAGTCAACCATGATATTGATGCACCAGAAATGCGTGTGATTGGTCATGAAGGCGAGCAAATCGGTGTTTTGAAACGTTTAGAAGCTATTGCTAGGGCAGAAGCAGTTGGGCTTGACCTTATTATGATGTCACCCAATGCAAGACCTCCAGTCTGTAAAATTATGGACTACGGCAGGTACAAGTATGATCAGAGTAAGAAAGCTCATGAAGCTAGAAAGAAGCAGCATATTATTCAGGTTAAAGAAGTAAAAGTGCGTGCAAGTACAGAACAGAATGATTTGGATGTAAAACTCCGTAATGTTCGAAAGTTCTTGGAAGCAGGTAATAAAGTTAAAGTTTCATTACGTTTTCGTGGGCGTGAAATGGCTTATGTTGGACGTGGTAGAGAGCAATTGGAACATATTGCTGAAGAAGTGAAAGATTTGGGTAAGCCTGATAAGATGCCCAATATGGAAGGCCGGCAGATGATTATGATTATTAATCCGCTGAAGAAATAAGAGGTTGGTGATTTATGCCTAAGATGAAAACACACAGTGGTGCTGCAAAACGTTTCTCAAAGACAGGAAGCGGAAAGTGGAAACGCAACAAAGCGAATGCTCAGCATATTTTGACTAAGAAGTCACCGAAGCGTATTCGTGGATTCCGTGGAACAACGCTTGTTGCGACATCAGATGCGAAAGCCTTGGATCGTTTGATCCCTGGCCGTTAATTAGATAGTAGTTGGTTTAGGAGAGAAAAATGCCTCGCGTAAAATCAGGTGTTCAGGCGCATGCGCGTCATAAGAAAGTTATCAAGGCTGCCAAAGGTTATTATGGCCGTCGTAAAAGTTGTTTTCGTGTAGCTACACAGGCTGTCGATAAAGCTGGTCAGTATGCGTACCGTGACCGTAAGAACAAGAAACGTACATTCCGCGCTTTGTGGATTGTTCGTATCAATGCGGCAGCTCACTTACATGGCTTGAGCTATTCACGTTTCATGTTTGGTTTGTCACAAGCTGGAATCGAATTGGATCGTAAAGTATTAGCAGACATTGCTGTTCGTGATGAAGCGGCATTTGCACAACTGGCTGAAACAGCGAAAGCAAACATTCAGTAAATAGCTTTCCGACGTTGGTCGGTGTTATTATTTATCAATGGCAGAGCTATCATGGCTCTGCCATTTTTGTTTGTTCGGATGGATTTTGAGTCGCTTTGTAAGCGACGTAACGTAGAGGTTTGCTATGAGTGAGATTGATTCGTTAAAAGATGAGTTACAAGCATTGCAGGCAAAAGCATTGGCTTCGTTTGAAGAAGCTATTGATCTGAATGCTTTGCAGGCTTTACGCGTGGCTTATCTGGGTAAGAAAGGCGAGTTGACGGGTGTGCTGAAAGGTGTGGGTAAATTACCGCCAGAAGATCGCCCTGTGATTGGTCAATTTGTAAATGTGACTAAAACTGCGTTAGCAGAAGCTTTGGATGTGGCAGAGGCGACACTGGCGGCGCAAGAGAAGCAGCAGCGTATTGAAGCTGAACGCATTGATATTACCCTTTCTGGTCGGACCTCCTCTCATGGTGTGTTGCATCCTGTGCAGCAAGGTTTGAATGAAATGACGGCAATTTTCTCGCAAATGGGTTTTGAAATTGCTGAGGGCCCTGAAGTTGAGGATGAATTTCATAACTTTGATGCCCTAAACATTCCAGAAGAGCATCCAGCTCGCGCCATGCATGACACCTTTTTCTTTGAAGCATCTGATGAGCAGCAAGCCAAACTTCTAAGAACACATACTTCACCAGTGCAAATTCGTACTATGAAAAACTGTGTGGAATCAGGTGGAGAAGCACCTTTGGCTGTGGTTGCGCCGGGTCGTGTTTATCGGTGTGATTATGATGTGACACATTCTCCGATGTTTCATCAGGTAGAAGTGTTTAAAGTCGATAAAGATGTGTCTTTGGCTCATTTGAAAGGTGTATTAAAACACTTTCTATCTGCGTACTTTGAAAAAGATATTGAAATTCGGTTGCGTCCCCACTATTTCCCATTTACAGAGCCTTCTGCGGAAGTGGATATTGCCTGCGTATTCTGCTCAGGAAAAGGCTGTCGTATCTGTAAAGGCAGTGGCTGGGTTGAAGTTTTGGGCAGCGGTATGATTCACCCGAATGTATTGAAGTCTGTGGGCATTGATTCAGAAGTATATTCTGGTTTTGCATTTGGTTTGGGCGTGGAGCGTTTGGTCATGTTAAAACATGGTATTCCTGATTTAAGATTATTTTTTGAAAATGATGTGCGTTTCTTGCGGAGGATGGGCTCATGAAATTACCTTTTTCCTGGTTAAAAGAGCATGTTTTTTTCACTCAGAGTGTACAGCAAGTTGCTGATGACTTGGTGCGTCTGGGGCATGAAGTTGAAAGTATTGAGTTGCCACGTGCCGCAGTAAAAGGGGTGCGTGTTGGTCAAATTCTGTCCATGCAAGGGCATCCTGACGCGGATAAATTGCATTTATTGCAAATTGACATTGCCGAAGCAGAGCCTTTGGCAATTGTTTGTGGTGCTAGCAATATGTCTGAAGGGGATAAAATCCCTGTTGCGACGGTCGGTACACTTCTGCCCAATGGTTTGAAAATTAAGAAAGGTAAAATCCGTGGCGAAGTTAGCTTTGGCATGTGCTGCTCTGAAGCTGAGCTGGGTTTGGCGGAAGATGCTGATGGGCTATTAATTTTACCAAAAGATGCACCCGTTGGTGCGGAAGTAGGTGAGTATTTAGAGCTTGAAGAAGCGGTCTTGGATTTGGATATTACGCCCAACCGCGGTGATTGCATGAGCATGCGTGGTTTAGCACGCGATTTGGCTGCAGATTATGATTTATTGTTGATTGATGCCGCGGATGATGTGGCGGATGAAGATGCGTCTATCGTGGCTCCGACGGCATCTGTGAGTGTGCCAAATGATAATCCTTTGTATTTGGCGCGCCGTATTGAAGGTGTGACTGTTGCAGATTCACCTAACTGGATGCAAACGCGTTTATTGGCAGTGGGCTTGCGCCCTGTGAATGGTGTGGTGGATGTATTGAACTATACCATGCTTGATTTGGGGCAACCGATGCATGCCTTTGATGCCGACACATTAAACGGTGCTATTCAGGTGCGTGCAACGCAAGGAAATGAAGGTTTTAAAGCTTTGGATGGTCGTGAAGTTGCATTGAATGCGGGTGATGTTGTGATTGCCGATGATAAGAGTGTGATTGCCTTGGCTGGTATCATGGGTTCTGAAGCGACAGGTGTGACTGATAAGACAACGAATATTGTGCTTGAGTCAGCGGCATTCCGTGCTGCATTGATTAGTACCACGCGCCGTACGTGTGGGCTTGTATCTGAAAGCTCTATGCGTTTTGAGCGTGGTGTGGATCCAGCCATGATTAGCGTGGCAATGAATCAGGCCTCCATCATGATTATGGATTTGTTTGGCGGCAAAGCCAGCGCGATTAGTTGTGTTGGTGATCGTGATGCTTTGGTGGAACATAAAAATATTACTGTGGATATGAAACGTATTGAATCGCGTCTGGGCATTGAGGTTCCAGAGAAGTTTGATGCTGTCTTAAACCGTATGGGTTTCGGCATGCAACGTGATGGGCATATGCTTGAGGTCTCTGTGCCTAGCCATCGCCATGATGTGTCTTTATTTGAAGATATTTCAGAAGAATATGCGCGTGTAATTGGCTTTGATGCGATTCCTGAAATTTTACCTGACTTGGCGACGATTAACCCGCGTAAAGTGGATGCTGCTATCACCAGCGCTGTGGCGCTTGGTTTTGTACAGGTGATTAACTATGCCTTTATCTCAGCAGATGAGCAGCGCTTGTTTGTAGAAGATGATGCTAAAGACTTGAAACTTGCCAATCCAATTTCAGAAGCGATGAGTGTGATGCGCCGCTCTGTTTGGCCGGGATTACTGAATACTGCGAAGTATAATATGAATCGTCAGCAGGCCGGTGTGGCTTTGGTAGAGCAGGGACGTACCTACGCTAAAATTGATGCCGCCAATGCGGATGAAGGACATCGCGAAACAAATGTGATTGCATGGTTGATGGCAGGCCAGCTTGAATTGGATACATGGCATGGTAAAGCGCGCAAGGCGGACTTCTTTGACTTAAAAGGTGCTGTAGAATCGTGGCTTTCAAACCGGGGGCTTACAGCACGTTTTATGGTGGATGATGATGTGCAGGGCTTGCAATCAGGCCAGACGGCAAAAGTTTTTGTTGGTAAATCGGTGATTGGTCATATCGGTAAAGTGGATGCTGACTTGGCAGATACTTTTGATATTGATGCAGATGTCTTTGTCGCTCAAATCAATCTTGATATGCTAAATGCAGGCAAAAAGTTGAAGTTTCAGCCTATCCCTGAATTTCCATCGGTTGAACGTGATTTGGTATTTTTGTTTGATCGTACAGTAGAATCGGAGTCTATCTTGCAAACAGCACGCAAAGCTGCTGGTCAGCAATGTATTGATGTGCGTATTTTCGATTTGTATGATGGTAAAGGTGTGCCTGAAGGCCAAGTAAGCTTGGGCATTCGCTTTGCACTACAAGATGCAAAGAGAACGCTTACACAAGAAGATTCCGATAAAGCTATGCAAGCAATTATTGATGCGATTGCGAAGAAGTTTGATGCTCCATTGCGGGGCTAACAAAGCATACAAAGGAATGATTCATGTTTGTTAAAATTGACAAAAAAAACTTGCAAGAAACAGCGATTAGCAGTGAAGAAATGGTGACGGTTTTAGAGGCTGACTTAAAACCGAAAGAGATTGATGATACCTTAACAGATATCGTCTGCGGCCGTTATGAGCACAGCAATGCAGTGGCTACTTATAAATATAAATCATAATTATTTTCACGCCGGAAACTAAAGGCTGTTTATAAATTCATAATGGCTTGTCATGTACTCTATTTTTTTTTCTGCCTGAGAATCCGAAAGTTTAGATAATTTTGGTGAACCACCACCGTGCCTATGATTAGGTGGATAACTCATTTATAGTCTCACATAAGCCATTGTGGTTGACTTAAAACACCTCTTAATTGAATTTTTGTGACTGTTTTTGGTAAGAGGGCAGAAAGGGGGCTTGTTGGGCTAACTTGTACATCAACATTGCCTTGCAATGGCCACATCAAAGCGGAGGGATGGTTCATATGTAATGTTCCATTTCCTTGTATTTGCAACTGCTCGCCACCTTGTAATGACCATATTTGATTATTTTCAGACTGTGTCAGTTTTAATGCATAGTCGCCCAGCGCGTAATCTTGTTGCATGATATGAACGTTCGCATTTTTCCAGCGTACCTGTAAGTCAGTTTTTATTGGTAAGCCTGTGCTTATATTGATACCAGCATTACCGTGCCAAGTAATGCTTCCAGTTCCTTGTGCAAAGGTTTCTTTACCATACCAAGCTTGTGCAGCTTGCACATTTACCTTCCCTATCATATTCGATAAGTTTATATAAGGGTTATGCATTGAAAGCAAGGTGCTCATATGCATAAAGCTATTATTTATATTCGCCAGTATTGCCAAGCGCCCATGCCAGAGCTCAGACCAGTCGAACTGTAGTTGAACACTATCCAGTTGTAAGGGCTTGGGCATATTAGGAACATGTAAGTACACATCGGATAATTGTAACTTTGTGCCATTCAAATCCAATGTCTGATATGTAATATTTAAATTATTTTGTGCAATAACCTTATCAATTTCACTCTGAATCCAAGCTTCGCTATCCCAACGCAGAATAGTAAGCAACACAGTAAAGCCTATAAAGATAAAGCATAGTTGCTTGTTAGACCAATTTTTCCAACCTTCTTTCTGGCTCACTCAACAACCGCCTGTACGTGTATAAAACCTTGCTTTTCAGCTTGCTGAAGTTTCACTTGTATTAATGACAAACCCCTTTTGGATAAGCTATCAAGAAACATCACTGTTTTGTCATACGGGGTATTACGCATTTGAATCAATAGGCGTTGCCTACCATGATCACCAATCTGTGGCCGCAAGCGTGTCATAAACTTGCGTACCTGTGTCTTTCGAGCAGTTTTATCCACCATAGACATCGTACTTTCTTTGCGTGCCTGCACAGCACCTTTATTCTGCAAACGCACGGCCAAGACTTCAGCTTCAGCTACCTTTTTTTGCAATGTTTGTAATGCGATTTTTTTGCTATTTTGAGCATCATTTAATGGCAAAATAATGACAAATACAAATAATATGACTGGTAGAACAACGCTCGCAAACAATAATATTCTCTGCTCACGCTCCATTAATGATTGATAATAGGGAGTCCATTTTTGTTCAATCAATGGCTGCCAATATTGTTTGAACCGCAGTATTTGTAATTTTTTTATGATATCTTTCATTACCAATGCATCCGAAATGATACTTTTTCACCACTAATGTTGGTATCAGCAATGTTGACTTCTTTTTGCAAAGCTTTTTTCAGGCTTAGCTGCATTTTATTTAAGCTTTTAATATCTTTTACTTCACCTCTCATATGCATTTCACCATCATGCATCTCTAGTGTTTTTAATTGCCAAGCTTGGACTTGGTACACCTTACTTACAGCCTGCAAGCTTGAAAGGAATGTCGTGTCACCTACAACGCTTCCACCTGCTGCCTGACGTAATTGTGCTAATGGATCAAGCATTACAGGCTCATTCGGTAAGCCCTGATGAAAGGCAGCCTCAAGACGCTGTTCATAGACCTTAATTTTATTGTCCATCTGCTGTAAACCAACCACTGAGCCAATGATCCAAGCCAACAGCACCAAAGAAGCTAAGACAGCACTCCGCTTCCACATCTGTAAATGATCCCATTCTCGGCGCAAAGTCCAAGACCCATGGCGCAAGTTTAAAATACTTTTTTCGCTACTTTTAGATATACTTAAATTGGCTTCATGGCGTGATCGTTGTGTATTTAGAAGTTCACCCTGCCAAGTCAGCTTTTCCTCTTTAATTTTAGCCAATAACACATCATAAACTTGGCCACATACAACATCATTTTGGGTATCAAAACCCATTGCCATCGATGAATGCAATAATTGCAACCAACATTCTTCTATATCGCCATTTAAACGGCGCATACCTCGCCATGCCTGACCATCATAGACAGCAAAGAAAAGACCTTCATCATCTTGGTCTACGATCAAGCAAGCCTGTGTCTGCTGCACATAAGCCTGTAAGCGCTCATAACCATCTACCAAGAGTTCTTTGTTTTTTGACCATTGTTCATGCTGCTGCATGGATTCACGCAATGCTTCAGGCAGTGCAAACAGCATGCCTGCAACACCATTCTCACAAGCATTCAGCTTCCATGTCAGCCACCACTCATCAGCATTTACATCACTACTATCTGCTAGTTCTTGAAAGAGAATAGCCTTATCCACCATGTTTACTTGTTTTAATGGCAAGCTAATATGACGTACCAGCAAGTATTCCATGGGTAAATACACACGCCCGAGCAACACATCTTCAACGGGTAAATCAGGTAGTTCAGAAAGGTTAGGTGATTCATGTTCATAGGCATGTATGCCACCGGCATGATCTTTCCACATCATGGATGCACGGTGCCAACTCAAATCAATCGTTGGTAATGTTTGGGATGAAGTTGTCATGGTTGCCACAACAGTCTTTCACGCCAGATTAATGTTAATTTTTCACCTTGCCGGGACAATCCATACTCCTCTTGCCAATCAGCGCGACCAAATATCGCGTGTGTTCGTACTTTAAAGCGATCACTGACCACACTCAAGCGTAAGAACATCGCTTGCGCTTCTTCCCCTTGTGCCCAAATCGCCGCTCTTAGACTATCGACTTGCTCATAAGGCCTGTTATTTAATAGATCATCCTTATCCACATCACTCATGTTTGGAAACATTGCCAATAACACACTTGCTTTCACCGTATTAACATTCACTTTACCATATGCATCAGAAGTTAATGGCCAAACTACCACTGCATCTTTTAGTGTATCTACAATATTTTTATCAAAACCCTCAATCAGATACAACTCTTCTATTCTATCTAAAGCGGCATTTTTCACACGATAATCTTTAGAATAGTAAGCAGAATCTTCCATACCACTCGGACCAAATGGCACATCATTGGTATCCATCCAATCCACCAAAGCATCAACCAACCCAGGATCCAAATCTTTTGCCACAAATAAGTGCTTGGCAACATTGACCATGGACAGCACTACCTTACCATTCTTATCAACCAAATCATTTAAGTTTAAATAACGATTAGCATCAACAAGCTCACCAGAAACTAAACCATCATCAATTGGAAAGGCGGGGTTTGCTTGTGCCCAAGGCTCATCTAAGTTGTCTGTTCCCCCATCCCTAGCATCTTGCTTTAAAGCCGCCTTTGCCAATGCCAAGGCTGATAAACATGCGAGCTCAGCTTTCATGCTCTGCACCATGTTTTCAGCACGACGTAGTGATAACATATCTTCATAACCTGCTGTTGCCGCCCAGCCAGCAATCACTGCGACTAAGCCCAGTACAATAATCAAAGCGGCACCTTTTTCTGATCTTGTTTGATTCATTGCAAAGCCTGATATACGAGCATAACCCACTGCTGTTGTTTATCATCCTGTTTCACTGTCACACGCAGAGCCTTCGGCCATATAAAAGGCGTGTTTTTATCTGTGGTCATTGCTAAGGTCTGTTTCCACTGAGCATTTTCATCCATTATTTCAACATGGAAAGAAGACACTTCCGCCAGTACGATACGATCAGGTTCAACCGTATCCCGCGACCATGCCATGCGCGACTCCCTCAATAACTCACCCTTAGCCTCATCCAGCTTATAATGCACGAGCGTCAAACCACTACGACCAGCCTCACGCACTAAAAGTGTCAATTCATCTATATAGGTATCACCACGCGCATCTGAGCGTATTTGAATGGGTTGTAAGTCAGTAAGAGATGAACGACTAATACCCCTCATATCAGCCCGTAATTGTTTGCCTAGCCATGATGAAGCTTCCATTTTATCACGCACTTCTTGTAGCTGCCGAAAGCCTTCACCTGCTGGATCTAGCGCGGTGTAGCTTACACCTGCAATCAAGGCAAAAATAGTTAGAGCCATCAATACTTCAAGTAATGTAAAGCCGAGTTCTTGGTATGATCGCATCATTTTTCTCGGTACATAAACAGTACAACATCTGGTTCATTATCAGCTTTTATTGCGACATTACGACGGACAAAATTATCTAACAATGTCTTTTCACTCCACGTTCGCCAATGTAATGTTATACCCGCGACATCAAGATCCCCTTGTTTCTCACTCAGAGGAAGGTTTTGCAACAAACGGTCTTCTGCCAAAATATTACGCGCCGCATCCATTGCTAACATATGCAATGTTAAGCTGCGTTGTATATCCGCCGAAGCTCCGAGTCTTCCCATCAATGCCACCAATGCGAAAGAAGCGATGCCCAAAGCCACCAACACTTCAATTAAGGTAAAGCCCCGCTCATTTGTCATTTCGAAACATCCAATACATGAATGCCGCCAGGGCCAGAGCCTAATGTAATCACCCGAGAATCAGTTTCGCCTTCAATGAATAACTCCAATTCACCTCTGCTTACCCGTCCATCAGGCCAAAATGTAAAGCGTGCTAAGGCTGGTTTCTCACCATCTTGTAAATGCTCATTTGCCAAGCTTACATCACCATTTAAATGTGCCCGCCGTACAATGACGCGGGCTTGTGGTACGCCTGCTTGAAAAAGATCACCACGCAATACCTGCCATACTCCTTTGGCATTTGGGGACTCAAACTGTAAACGATCTCGATATACAGAACAGCGCACGAGTTTGCCTGTCAATTGGGCTTCTTCTGCTGTTAGACGCAGCAGCTTTTGCATATACCGTGCCTCACTGTTGATACTTGCCCCTGTTGCTTGGAAAAACGATGGTGCAACCATCGCAGAAAGCACTACCATAATCACAATGACCAGCAATATTTCAATCAGTGTGAAGCCTTGCTGACTCACAGCTGAAGTACGACTCACTTATTCCCAGTTACCAATATCAGCGTCAAAACCCGAGCCGCCAGATTTACCATCCGCACCGTATGATAAAATATCCACTTTGCCATGCACACCCGGTGATAAATAAATAAAGTCAAACCCCCAAGCATCTTTTGGCAAAGCATCCAAATAATGTTTGCCACCTTTGCTACTACTCACTAAAGCTTTAAGACCTTCGCCAGATGATGGGTACTGACCATGCTGCAAGCGATATAGTTTAAGTGCTTGCTCAATATTTTTCATTTGTACCTTGGTGCTATCTACTTTGGCTTCATCGGCACGCTCAATAAAACGCGGTGCAACAATGGATGCCATTACCCCAATAATAATCAACACCACCATAATTTCGAGCAGAGAAAAGCCACGCTCTTTGTTGTGATAACCTTGTCTATTCATTGCCTTTCTCTCTCCTTGTTTAACCAAAAATCATTGCGTGATAATGGGTCATACAATCGTTTTTCACCCTCAAATACGATCATATGCTGTTTACCCGAACCTTTCTTTAAATCATCGGCCTCATGAATCAAACGATCTATAGTCAACCATGATCCCAATAACCAACCATATTGCAGCAATGCTTGTTGTGCATAGGTTGAGCATACAGGGTATGAAGGGCAGGAGCGTCCATCCAAGTGGCCTAAAACATGTCGGTAGAATTGCATCATAAAGCCTTGCGGTGTCGTGCTGGGTAAGCGCATAGACTGCCAAGCACATGCAAGCAATAAGCTTAATAAAGCCATGACAAGATAAAGCTTAAAAGCGCTATTTAATCTCACCATGGTCTGCCCGGTAATGCGGATGCCTGCCATAGCTGTTGCCACCATTGCATATACAGCTCAAAACTTCCTCTTTCTGCCAATGAGATGGCTGAAAAAACTGTGCCTGACCACAACCACAACGTAAGCAATGCAAAAAACACCGTTACAGGCCCCATTTTTCGCCGTGCTGCCCATAATGTGAGCATCAATAATGGCCAAACAAATGCCGCCGCCACACCCGCATCATGCCAACGACCAAGCCAAGCATGGCCAGCCCCAGGAAAGATGCTTGCCAAGAATGCTACTGGCCATATTTGCGTAGGTTGAGGTTGTGAATTCGTTTGCCGATAGGTATCGGCTAGTTTTAAATAGTTATTATGCTTTATAAGACTTAACTGCAGCAGTTGCTGTCTTTTCATTGTTAGCAATACCGATGCTGCTAGCATGCGTTCTCGCCATATATTACCTTGTGGCAACACGGCACTTGCAGCTTGCAAAGCAATGATAGACTGGTCTATTTTTCCTTGTGATGCCAGCAATAACGATTGCTGATAGACCATGGAAGAAGGTTCTACAGCTTGTGCTTGCACGGAAAAAAGAAGCAAAGAACAAAAAATAATCCAAAGTTCTTTCATATTAATGCACCAAACTGTTCATTTCGACAATCGGTAATAAAATAGAAACCGCCATAAGCCCGACCATCACTGCCATGACCAGCATCAAAGCAGGCTCAACCACCGTCAACATACGTTTCAAGTTGCGCGATATTTCCTGTTCATATTGATTCGCAACACGCAATAACATCTTATCCAATTGTCCACTTTTCTCGCCCACTGAAATTAATTGCACAGCCAAGTGAGGAATATCTCTATTTCTAAACGCATCTGACAAATTTCCACCTTCACGTAAAGAAGCGCGTGCATCTTCGCCCAAACGCTGAAAGGGCAATAAAATAAAGCTTTGGTTCGCAATATGCATAGCAACTAAGGTAGACACGCCACCTGATAATAACATGCCTAAAGTTCGGGAAAAGCGTGCAATTTCAATTTTACTCAACAATATTGATAAAACAGGTACACGCAAAAGCCATTGATCCCGCCAATCACGTACCGACTCACGGCGCATGGCCAAACTTCCAGCTAATATCAAACCCGCACTAGACATTAATAATAATAAGCCATACTCACGTAATCCTTCTGACGCTATAATCACCCACTGTGTTAATGCGGGCAGCTCGCCACCTGTACGTTCAAAGACTGAAACAATTTGTGGCACAACCCATGTTAGTAAAATCAACATAACCAACATGCCAAAACACAAAATAATTAGAGGGTATAAAATAGCCGATAGTAATTCCTGATTCATTTGTTGGCGATTTTCTAATAATTCAGAAAGCCGCTCAGAAACAGCTTCCAACTGTCCTGTTTCCTCGCCAGCCGCGACCATATTACAAACCACATCATCCATACCGATGCCACGCAAAGAATCCGCCAAACTTGAGCCTTCCAGCACCTGTTGACGAACAAAAGATACTGCGCGTCGGGCGCGCTTGGCCTCCATACCTTGGGCAACAGCAGACAAGGCTTCGCTTAAGGTCATGCCTGCTGATGTTAAGGTGGATAGCTGCTGTAAAAATAAGGTCGTTTCAACACCATTAAGGCTTTTTTTCTTATTATCCACGCCTGATTTTTTATGCTCTTCTTGTAGCTTAAGCTGTTGTACAATGAGACCTTGCTGTTTAAGTTGCTTACGAGCAGAGCGCTCTGAATCACTTTCGATTTCACCGTGTTTACGCCGTCCCGAAACATCCAGTGCCTGCCATGTAAAGGTGCTCATACTTCTAGCACACCTTCTGTGGAAACACGTAACACTTCTTCAACTGTCGTTTTTCCGGCAATTATGTGCCGCGCTCCATCCTGTCTTAAAGTCACCATACGCTCTTTTCTTGCCAAACGCCGCAAAGCTGGCAAACCTTTACCATCATGAATGGCATTGCGTATGGACTCTGAAATATTGAGCATTTCATAAATCGCAATACGACCAATAAAACCAGTGTGCATGCATCGTTCACAGCCCACAGCCTCAAAAATATCAATGACGGGTATATCTTCCATTTCCAGAATAGTACTATCATCATCTCGTATAGCTCTTGCTTGTTTACAATGCGGGCATAAGCGCCGCACCAAACGCTGGGCTTGCACCATCATTAAGGATGATGCTACAAGGTAAGGTTCAACGCCCATATCTTGCAAACGAACAATCGCTGATAATGCATCATTGGTATGCAGGGTTGCAAATACCAAATGCCCTGTAAGTGATGCTTGAATAGCAATTTCGGCTGTTTCTAAATCACGAATTTCACCAATCATCACAATATCGGGATCCTGTCTTAGAATAGAGCGTAAACCCGAAGCAAAATCCAAACCAATTTTTGGCTGTACCTGCATTTGCCCTACACCTTGCACCTGATACTCAATAGGATCTTCAATCGTCATTACATTATAGTTCAGGCGATCTATTTCCATTAGTGCTGCATACAATGTTGTACTTTTACCAGAGCCTGTTGGCCCAGTCACTAGCACAATACCATGTGGCATTTTTACGACATCTTGCATGCTTGAAAATTGTTCTGAACTCATGCCAAGCTCTGGTAGCGTTAGTATTTTTGCGCTTCTATCCAACAAACGCATTACCACACGTTCGCCAAAAGCCGTTGGTAGCATCGACACACGCACATCCACATCACGCCCTGCAATACGAATCCCTATGCGTCCATCTTGGGGGTGACGCTTCTCTGCAATATCCAAGCCTGCCATCACTTTAATACGAGAAATCATGGCGCTCTGCACACTTTTCGGAGGGTTCACAATGCTATGTAACACACCATCAATACGAAAACGCACAACCACTTCTTTTTCAAAGGGTTCAATATGAATATCACTGGCACGATCTTTCATGGCTTGCGAAATCAAGGTGTTCACCAAGCGAATGACGGGTGCATCATCTTCTGATTCTAATAAGTCTCCAATTTCTTCAATTTCTTTGGATAACTCATCACTCTCTGATAAGTCTTCCAACATCTGTTCCGCTGATGCTGAGGACATATCGAACACCTGATTCAGGCTTGTTAAAATAACATCTTCCGGAACCTGTACAGGCTGTACCTCACAACCAAATGTCCTTCGGCAATCATCTAGTAGCTCCCAAGGCCACTTTAAAACAGTATCAGGCACTGCAATTGGGCAAGGTAAATCGTCAAACGCCAATAAAGGTAAAATTGGACCTTGTCTCAATACAGGTAGAGAAAACATTAACGTGCGTTCCAGATCCACTTGCTCATATGTTAAACGGGGCAAACTATGCATTTAATTTATTTTTTTTCACGAGGCTTCAGTGTTTCAGGCATATATTTTTGCTCTTTAGGAAACAAAATAGTGCCACCCTCAATTGTATGCTCATAAAGTTTTTTGATATTATTATATTTCCGATTGGTTATCGACTCCAAATAACTCGAACTTTTAATAATATGTGGCTTCAGAAACACCATTAAATTTGTTTTTGTTTTTGTGTTTTCCGAAAATTTAAAAGGCTCACCCAACACTGGTATACTCCCAATACAAGGAACCCGTTGCACTTTGGCTGTTTCATCATCACGCATCAAACCGCCCAGCACAATCATTTGCCCATCATTAGCCAAGACCTTAGTTTTAATGGAACGTTTGGTCGTGATTAAATCTGACCCTTGCACACCAGCCTTTGTATCAATACTGGAAATCTCCTGAAAAATATCCAACGTTACAGAATCATCTCCAGAAATCTGCGGTTTTACACGCAATGTTAAGCCGATATCTTTGCGTTCAATGGTTTGAAAAGGGTTAGGGTTGGCGGCGCCTGTCGATGCGCTGCTGCCTGTAATAAAAGGTACATTTTGACCTACGATAATTTCTGCTTCCTCATTATCCAAGGTTAATAAATTCGGTGTGGATAATACATTGGCGTCATTATCTGATTCCAGCGCGTGCACCAATGCACCAATGGATAAGGCTTTATTTACAACGCCCAAAGTCAGCCCAGTAGGCGCTGTTGCAGTTAATACGGTACTAACACTTCCAGGCGTTGCTAATGCAGCATTAGTAGAAAGCCCTGCGCCCACAGGTTTTATGTTTTGGAAGCTCTGCACGCCAGCACCAGCACCACCGCTAGCCATCCATTCTACGCCAAAGCGCTGGATAGAGTTCCCACTCACTTCCACAATCAATGCTTCAATTAACACCTGCCTACGACGTACATCCAGCTTATCAATAATCCGACCAACAGCATCAATATCACTTGGGTCTGCAGTAATCAGTAGTGCATTTGTAGTCTCATCGGCAACCACTTTTACATCACCTGCAAACAATGACTTTCCAGGTGCCGCTTTTGCTCCCATAATACTTGTAAGTACACTTTCTATACCCTTGGCTTTCGCATATTTAAGATACCTAACCTGAAGGCGGTCACTGTCAGATTCGGGAGAAATATCAAGTTTCTCAATCACGCTAGCCACTTCATTTACCACTTGTGGCGCACCCACTACAACCAGCATGTTGCCAGGTTGATGTGCGATGACCTTCATTCCCAATGCGGAATTTGGGGCAGGCGGGTAAAGTTTAGCCAGCGTTGAGGCTAGCTTGCCAGCTGAAGCATATTTCAAAGTAAATATTCTCACACCCACAGCATCTTTCCTGTCCAAAAGTTTTAAGACCTGTTGAATACGGAGAATGTTGCTAGATGAATCGGTAAGCAAAAGCATATTACCACGAGGATAGGCTACCAAATGACTATTGGGTGAAATTAAAGGGCGAATTAACGCTACCAACTGCTGTGAATTAGCGTATTTTAGGCGTAAAACCTGCGTGACCATTGTATCATTATTCTTAGCATTGCCTACATGCACAGGTACAGACTTTTGTTTCCCTTCAGCTCTAGGCACAATCTTAATGACACTTCCGGCATCTACAGTTGCAAAGCCATTGACCTCCAACACCGATAAAAAAATATTATATGCCTCTACTTCATCAACAGCCGTCGGAGAAACAATGCTTACAGTTCCTTTTACCCGATTATCGACCAAAAAATTCTTGCCTGAAAACCCAGCAACAAAGTCAATAAACGCACGAATATCAGCATTTTTAAAGTTCAACGTTATATCGGCAGCCCAGACTGGCATGGCTGTTAATAACATGACTGCCAATATGGTTTTCTTAAAGCATTTCACTAATATCTCCTAAGGCCGCTGTAGCGACCAATTTAGCACGAGGGTTTCCTTCATTCTCTCATTCAGTAACTACTTGATCGTATAGTGAATAGGCAAAACTTCACCGTTACGCTGCAATTCCAAATCAATAATACTCGCACTTTGCAATGTCTGATACATCTTCATCGCCTGCTCCGCATTTGTCACAGACTGCCCATTTACTTTGCGAATAACATCCCCGTTCTTCAATCCAATCTGCGCATACAATGAGTTGGGTACAATCTCACTAATTACAAAACCATTTGTTTTACCTTGCTTTAAGTATGGTACCACCCGGGCTTGGCTTAATAGTTTGGGGAAATTCTGTGTGGCTCTATTCAAAGCCGTACGACTTAGCGGATGGTGAATAGTCGGTGCATGAGGCCGAGCCATTGCAATACTAGCGCCCGGCAAGCTTTTTCCCTTAAGCAAACTAATCCGTTCAAGTTTACCTTGGTGATCAACTACAACGGCATCAACTTCCACTGTTTTTAAAAATACGCCTGCTTGTAAGCTATCGCCTAAAAAGAATGTTTTTTCTGCCGATGTTCCTACGGTTATCACAGCAGCGGAACGCTTACCAGCCACTACAGTCCCTAGTAATTTTATATTTAAACGACTAACAAGCACTGGTTTTATCTTTGTTTTTTTTACAGTCGGTTGAATATTTTCTTTGCCAAATAAACGAACCTTCACAATATCTTTTACGTCCATCGATCTGGTTAATAGTGAGTCAACAGGCTTCACCGATAACCTCGCAGGCTCATCCATGATAGCCAATGACCACCAACTAGATACCAACCATGCCAATATAAAAATCAGTGATAGTTCAAGTATATTAGGGATATAACGTATATTTATTTTTGTATTCATCTATTCCTCAAGATAAAGGTAAACAATATTTTTTGCCAGCATATTTCTGTCTTGGTTGATTTATCTAGCTTTAGATAAGAAGGAAAAGGCACTCCTTAAGAAGTCGACTAAAATGACGGTGTTTATTTTTTTGTTGATAACAAAAGGGGAGAAAACCGTAACATGATTTATATCAACCATCAAACCAATTGGAAAGAGTCTCAGTGCGGTAATTTGTGAATACTCAACGCTGGTTGCCTACAATCACTAAGTAGGTCAGTTCATAAGCGCCTTAGTGCTTTTTATTTTTCTTCCATGCATCAAGAGCTTGCTGCATACGTGCGGCACGTTGGTGTTCACCCAGTTGATCTAAGAGGTCAATCAAGTGCTGACGCGTATTGCTATTAGGCTCAATGGCAAGGCTGCGCTGGTATGCTTGTAATGCAGTGTTGGGTTTATATGCGGCACGTAAAATATCGCCATATATTTTCCAGCATGGAGCGCATGTCTTTTTCAGGCGCAATGCCTTTGCAGCATATTTGATGGCTTGCTGGTGTTGTTTTTTATCAGAAAGGAACTCGGCGTAACGTAAATAGGCGAAAGCATTCATAGGGTCGGTTTTGAGTGCTTTTTGAAAGTAATGATTTGCTTGTTTGGGGAGTTTTTTTTGTACAGCTATTTCAGCCAGTAAATACCATGGTACGGCCTCATTACGGAAGTCTTTAGTGGCTTTTTCTAGGAGTTTGGCTTCTAGTTCGGATTTATTTTCATTTCTATAGAGCAGGGATAGTGCGATAACAGTGTTGAGGTGTTTTCCAATTTGTATGTTTTTTTCATACAAGGCTTGTGCATCGGTTTGATGATCAGCTTGCTCCAGTAGTTGAGCCAGGCGGTAACGGGCATCAAGGTTTTTTGGGTGTTGAACAAGTTCTGTTTGCCATGCGCGACGCGCTTCTGTCCACTGCCCTTGCTGCTCAAATTTTTTGGCATTTTTTTCATAATTCACTGCGTATGTCAGGCAGCCTGTTAAGGTGCATGCAAGGATAATGCTAAGGGGGTGTAGAGTCTTACTCATTACCTGTGGTGAGCAGCATTTCTTCTACCTTATCCTGTTGCGATTGGCGTGAGGCTTTTACCTCTGGTTTCTGACTCATCAGTTTCCAAGGGTTACGGCGAATATCATCGGAAAATGCCTCAAGGCTTTCAGATGTTTTACGCAACTCAAACAAGGTGCGATAAAGGTTTTCACGGTTATCAATAATAAGCTCGCGAAAATCTTTCATGGCGCGCGTACTTTCTGCGAAAAAAGCCTCTCCCGATTGGGCTGCATCTGGAAGGGTTTTGAGTAGTTGATCGAGATCATGCCGGTGTTTTTTTAATAAGCCTGAAAGCTCTTTTCCTGTATCACCAATCCCTTGGCTAGCATCGTGAATACCTTGCCTGTTTTCATCCAGCATGGCGGAGACGATATCTGCAATATGACTAGCTTTTTGAGTGATTTTTTGTAGCTCATCTGTCACCGAGGATGCGCCATTTAATAGGCTTGCCAAACCAGCCTGCTGCTCGGATGGGATGCGTGTCCCTTTGAGTGGCTTGTTGTCACCAGCTACGGCACTCAGGGCAATGTATTTTTCACCGACCAAACCGCCACCAGCAATATGCGCCTTGGTTGAGGCGGGGAGTTGAATCGCTGGTAAAATAAGCATATGTACTAAAGCTTGGTGGTTTTCTAAGTCAATCGCATGTACAACACCAACCTTTACTCCAGCCATCAGCACGGGTGACTGTACAGCAACACCTGTAGCATCTTGCAATACGGTTTCAATCATTGTGCCTTGTTGTTCAACCCATTGAAAACGACCAATGCGGCTGCTTAGTAGGCTTAAAATAACCAAGGAAATGAGGACAAAGGCTCCGAGTCTTGCTTGTGCATTCATTTATGCTCTCCCCTGGTGATGGTTGATGTCCATGGGTCCATTGGCCCGACCTTCGATAAATTGACGAAAAATTGGGTCATCTTGTAAGTCTAGCTCAGATGCAGGTGTTTGTAGATGAATACTGCCTTGATACAGCATGCTTACGTGGTCGCCAAAATCGCGAACCAATTTCATATTATGGGCAATGGTTAATGATGTAACTTGCATTTCTTCATGTAATTGCCGCATTAGAGAGGTGATCACATCGGACATTACTGGATCGAGTCCTGACAATGGCTCATCATAAAAAATAACCTTGGGACGATGGCAGATGGCACGCGCTAAACCAACACGTTTTGCCATGCCTCCAGAAAGTTCCACTGGCATTTTATCACAAATATGGGGTAACCCAACTTTTTCCAATACCTCTTCAGCGCGTTCGCGGGCTTCTTTTTTCTGCATACCTTGCTGGCGTAATACAAAAGAAACATTTTCCCAAACAGGTAGGGAATCAAATAGTGCTGCGCCCTGAAAAACCATGCCGATGCTACGCATGCGTTTGAGTTGTTCACTCTTACTTAAGCAACTCCAGTCTTCACCCTCTACCAAAACCTGCCCCGAATCAGCTTGTAATAAACCAAGAATACACTTGAGCAGAACACTTTTTCCTGAACCAGATAGGCCAATGACAATGTGAGATTCTCCAGGCATGACCTTTAGATTTACATCCTTTAATATGACTTTGCCATCAAACTGTTTATTCAAGTGGCAGACCTGAACTTGTGCATCATTCATGAGTAGGCTCTCATTGAAAAATCCATATAGTGAGGAAGTAATCTGAAATGAGAATGCTCATGGCACTAAGTACAACAGCACGGGTCGTAGCTTGACCGACACCTTGTGCACCGCCTTTACAGTAGAAACCTTCCGTGCAGCTAACGAGTCCGATAATGGATCCAAAGACCAAGGCCTTGAGCAGACCAGAATAGAGGTCTTGCAGCTCTAAAAAGAGGGTGGCACGCTCAATATATACTTGGGGGTTTTGATCTAAAACAATCGTGCTGACCAAATAACCGCCAAGAATGCCAGTAGCATCGGCAAGAATAACCAATAATGGCATCATCAGTGCAACTGCGATGATGCGTGGCATGACAAGATAGCGTATAGGATCCGTCGATAGCGTCCACAAAGCGTCAACTTGCTCGGATACACGCATGGTTCCAAGCTCTGCGGCAAAGGATGCGCCTACACGCCCTGCGACCATAAGCCCGACCAGCACAGGACCTAACTCGCGCACCATGGATAAGGAGACTACTGTTGAGACCATGCTTTCCGCACCAAAGCGATGAAAGCCGACCCATGACTGTAATGCCAGTACCATGCCTGTGAATATGGCGGTGAGCAAAACGACAGGTAGGGACTGCACACCTACTTTTTCACATTGGCTCAGGATATGTGAGAAAAACCATGGTGGGCGAGATAAGCGCTGGATGACTTGAAGCAGTAGCATGGGGTAAATGCCCACTTGTAAGCATAGGCGTTCAACGCGCATGCCAATGGCTTCAAGCCATATGATCACCCCGACGCTCCGGCGGCTCCATCGGCTACAAAAGGGGGCTGCGGTTTAGGGGGGATTGGGATGCGAGGGACACGCTGGTTGATACCCGTCATCAGTGTATAGGGAATGGTGTCCAGTAGGCTTGCAACGGTATTCGGGGAAAGACTTTCCCCCCAGAAAGTAACAGTGTCATTTACCTCCAAGTCGCTACCTGATACATCCAATAGGCAAAAGTCCATGCAAATACGACCGACAATGGGCAAGTGTTGACCCTGAAATTCAGCATAGCCTTGATTGGAGAGGGTGCGTGGTAAGCCATCACCATAACCCAAACATACCAATGCAATGGTCATATCGTCCTTAGCAGTGAAGCTTGCGCCATAGGATAAGGTACTACCTTTCAGCACATCGCGAATCTGCATGACTTGCCCTGATAATTGCATGACAGGTTTGAGTCCTATGGGTTCGTGAGGGATAGGCTCTGCACCATAAAGAGCAATGCCAGGGCGAACGATATCGTGTTTGTGTTGGGGTAGGGCAATCAGTCCAGCACTGTTTAAAAGCGACGCAGGCAAGTGTGGTGCAATGTCTTGGTGCAATTGATAAAAGGCATCAGCTTGCACGGTATTGAGTGGGTGGGCAGGAGTGTCGGCACAGGCAAGGTGAGACATTATGCCTGCCAGTGCGATTTGATGTTGATGGCATGATTGTATGAGTTGCTCAGGGTGTTTCGCGCCTAAGCGTTGCATACCAGTATCGACTTTTAACCATACTTGCCCTGTAAAACTTTTCTCTGACAACCATTGAATATGTTTTTCTTCGGTAATAACTGGGGTAAGGTGGTGTGTTTGGCATGTGCTAACTTCGGCACTTTCAAATAAGCCCGAAAGCAAAACGATACTTGCTTTTTTTCCTAAGTAGCTACGCAATAGTGCGCCTTCGGATGCATCGGTAACAGCAAAACATTCACAGCCTGCTTGCTGCAGTGTTTGCGAGATACACTTAAGACCATGGCCATAGGCATCGGCCTTCACAACAGCCATGATTTGGGCATGTTCAGCACGTTGGCGCAAGGTTTGATAATTGTGCAAAAGGTTTTGTAGGTGAATATGGGCAATGGCAGGACGCATGGCGATAGTTTCACTCGCTTTGCGCATCGGGTCAAAGGATTGTGCCTGCATGGGCTTAGTCACCCTCAATAATTGCTTCAAGTTGGGTAAAGGCGAGCATTAGGCGCATGCGGCGCTGCTCATTGGATGAGCCGTTTTCTTCACCTTGTTGTAAGCTTTCCATATTGAATTGTTGAATATTTCCCCAGTTTTTATGTTGAGACCAACATGCTTCGCCTGCTTTGAGAAAATTTTGGGTTGTTTTTTGCAATAATTGTTCTGCCGCACGGGCTTTAAGTATAGTGAGTCGATTGAGCCATTCACGGCGTAGGGGGTGCGCATCTTCACTGCCCCATTCTGCTGAGCGCATCGGTACTTCAAGAGCGGCAAAGGGCAGTAGGTGTAACGTCGATTGCATGGCGTGTAGACAACGGTTGAGTGGTAGTGAAAGTTTACTGCTTAAATAGGTAGCAATGGCCATTTGTGCTAATTCTGGGAGTGATGCCAAGTGTGTTAAATCTTCAAGTTCAAGCCCGATGTTGGCAGCCGATTTTAGCAAGGATAAAAAACGGCTGTTTTCACTGCCACCAACACCTTGGGCAGGCAGCGATTTGCGGAAGCGGCGCATGCCTTGAAGTTGTTGCTTTAGCCAATCTTTGTCCCATACTTTTATGTCAAATAAACGCAGTAATTCCTCGGCAAAATGGATAGTGTATTCTTGCATGTCATGCTGAATTTGTTGCATGATCTTCTCTTCTACGCCTGCATGATGTAATGCTTTTTGCAGTGCAGGCATATCCATCAATGTTTCAGCGGTCAGCAATGCCTCACAAATATGTGAGGTGGGCACGTCAAGTAATGATTGTAAATGATGAATACTCATCAGTCCCATATGGTTGAGAATATGGTTGGCAATTTGAGTATGACATATACCTGATTTGAGAGGATGTTGGTGAATGGCTTTATGAAATTTCTGACGAATAGCGGATGGAAAATAGTTTTCCAAGATAGCGTCAGAGAAGTTGCTCCAAGTATCAAAATTTTCCTGATCTAAAAGCTCATGGATGCGATTTTTTTCATGCCCTAGCAGTACGGCAATTTGCGGACGTAAACTTAAGGTTTCTATATCATTAAGGCCAGGATCAATGCGTCTATCCAAACGTCCTTCATCGAGTAAGGTGTTACGTAAACGAAGTAGGCGCGGAGGATGTTCGCACACATCATTTTGCGCGATAGTCAGTGCCTCTGCCTGCATACGGTTGTCATGCAAGCATTGTTCGGCGACTTCTTCTCCCATGCGTTTTAGTAGACGGTTACGTTTGGATATATCAATGCTTGCAGCTTCAGTCGCGGTAAAAAGAATTTTTAGATTAACTTCGCGATCGGACATGTTTACGCCAGCAGCATTATCAATGGCATCGGTATTAATCTGACCACCCTGTGCAGCGTATTCGATGCGGGCGTGTTGTGTAAACCCAAGGTTTCCACCTTCGCACACCACTTGGCAGCGCAAGTCTTTTGCATCAATGCGGACGGGGTTATTGGCGGGGTCATAGACATCGGCATGACCTTCTGTACTGGCTTTAACATAGGTGCCAATGCCGCCATTGTAGAGTAATTCAACAGGAGCCATCAGCATGGCTTTAATCAGTCCTTCGCCTGATAAATGAGGCGACTTAATAGCTAGGGCTTCACGTACCTCATCAGATAACTCGATGCGTTTGCTAGCGCGCTCGAACACACCTCCACCAGCACTGATAAGTTTCTCATTGTAGGCATCCCAGCCTTTAAGATTGTCAAACAGGCGCTGGCGTTCGCTAAAAGCTTCTTTGCAAGGTGTGGGATCAAGAAAAATATGGCGATGATTAAATGCGCCGAGTAGATGGATGTTTGGATTAATAAGCATGCCATTGCCAAAAACATCACCACCCATATCACCAATGGCAATAGTCGATATGACATCCTGATAAGCGTCTTTTTCAAGGGTTTTTAAGTGTTGGAAAGCACATGTCCATGCACCTTTAGCGGTAATGCCAAAAACTTTATGATCATAACCAAACTTGCCACCACTGGCAAAGGCATCATCAAGCCAGAAACAAGCCAAGCGAGCTTCATCATTGGCATCATCTGAAAAACGGGCTGTGCCTTTATCTGCTGCGACAACCAAATACGGGTCATTGCGATCATCATCGGCGATACGCATGCCATCGGGCGGAATAGATTCGTGATGAACAAGGTTGTCGGTAAGACTTAATAGGCTACGAATGAATTGTTTGTATTGAGTCAGAATAAAGTTGGGGTCTTGAAGGTTTTTCTGACCGCGCACCACGAAACCGCCCTTGGCTCCTGTAGGTACAATTTGACCATTTTTAACAATTTGTGTGCTCATCAACTCCAAAACTTCGGTGCGAAAGTCGGCATAACGATCAGAATGTCTGATGCCACCCCGTGAAACAGGGCCACCACGCAAATGTGCTCCTTCGACATACACACCATGCACAAATATTTCTCGATATGGTCGTGGATGTGCTGCAAAATCAAGTTTTTGAGGATTAACTTTAATTGCCAGCGGCTCGCCAGCTTCACGGACATAGGCATTGGTGCGTAAGCTAGCATCAATCAATGCAGATAAGGCACGTAACCAGCGGTCGTCGGTCAGATTAGCAACCTCTGTCATAGCGCTGTCAAAATCGGCTTTGGATTGTGCTTGGTAGCTAAAAGGCATGGCAGGGCGATGAATAGCCTCAAACATATGATAGAGTGTTATGGCAGCTTTAGGCTGATTTTTTAACATATGTGACAAGGGTGTTGGTGCAGCTTCAGGAACGAGCTGGATGAGATAATTGCGTAAAGTGATCAGTACAGCAATATGTTCAATATCCAAGCCTGCGGAAATTAATAGGGCATTAATAGGATCATGATCGGCCTGATGATTCAAGATTTGCTCTAAAGCATGCTGTAACCGAGATGTTGCTTCAGGATGTATACCCGTAGGAGTCTGGCAGCGAATACAGCTGATGTGGATAGCTTGACCATTACCACCGAATTCTACAGCAGCCTCTTGCATGGCGACCAAATCAAAGGCTTGAATTTTATCAATAATTTCACCGAGTGGTTTGGTGTGGCGTGAGAGAACTTGAATTTCTAAGTGATCTGCGGATAAATTAACTTGAACCACTGTTTGATGATGTTGAGCTATATGTTCACGTATTTGGTAGTGGCGTAGAAACTGTTGGGGTGGGAATAGCTCTTGATAAAGAGGAGGCAGTTGCTCTAATTCGTGCAGTGCGTGAGGTATGTCCAATCGTTCAGCCTGACTGAGAATGGTGTGACGCGCATGGTCTTTCCAAAATACAATACATGGGCTGATATGTTTTTTAATTTGGAGGGCGGTGGGATATTCGTCATCACTTTGAACCGCTGTAATTATGATACGATAAGGGCCTATGCCAAAACTATCTTGATTATGGATTTTAAGATTAAGATCTGCGATATGTTTATCAATACTAGCCATAACATTCGGTCCATAGCGCAGACTGTGCATGGCGAGGAATAAATATTTAACATCACCGTGTTGTGGTGATAAATAGCTGACAACCATGTGCGTTGGAACGGTTAAATCGACGACTTGCCTTAAAGGTGAAAACCATAATTCTGGTTCAATGGATGCTAATAAACTTTTTGGGATACGATCAAATAGGGTGCGTATTTCACGACGATAAAAGGCTGAGTGCTGGAGTAAGTTAATTTGGCTTATCTTTTGCCACTGCTGCATTAGGAATGGCGTTTGGCTGGCATTGGCATGCCGTGCACTACGCGAGAAATGCCCAAGAATAATGGCGTACTCTAGTTTATTCTTGGCGTTCTCCCAACAGACACGAACCGTGTCGACATGGGCAGTACTGTATAAATGGTGCTGACTACTTTTCAGGTGAAGCCATGTCATGCCTGCTTGTTTGGGGGCTGGTAGGGCTTCAATATCTTGATGAAGGCTTGGTGTAACCTGCGCTAAGGTATGTAAATCACGCATCAGGCCGAGACGTTTTTTGCCACCTGTAGCATCAAAGAATTGCATGCCGAAAAACAAATAGCGACCAGCAGTCATCCATGCCAGTAATTCTGCATCCTGCGGTACATCCTCTTCAACGTAGTGGGTAATCTCTTTAATGCTTTGGCTCATAGATTGAAAATCTGCAACAGAGAGCTCTACAGAGCGTAAGACAGCATGAATATCGTGTGCTAGTTGTTTGCAATCATGAACCAATGTTGCTGATATATGCAGTGCGATAAACATAAAATTTTGTTCGGAATGGTGGTCTGGCTGACGTAATTGAATATCAGACGTTTGCTCATCACATTGCATCGCAGCGACCATGGTTTGTTGGCCAATGGCTTGGATGTTTTTGCGCAGTAAATAGCCTTTAATAGCATCAAGGTAAAAGGCCTGATCAGGGCAACGAATAAGAATCAAATGCCGGTGCATAGCACCATGACTTAGGGTTTTGGCAATCAGAGCGGTATGTTTTTTGCCAAATTCAAATGCTGGGTGTGGCAGCAAACGCATGGTGAGGTGAATAAGGGCAGCTTGTAAGCGCTGAGGGGGAGTCTCTAAACCATGTTGAACTCTGGCTTCTTCTAATAAAGAAAGTAACTGCTGCCTCAATATACGCATGCACCATCCTCCTTGACCCTATAATGCAACAATAAGCTACAAGCGAGAATAAGTCTCTTTTTATTTACCGCTGCTTACAGTGTTTAAGTGTAGTCTAACTTCAACTTTTATGTCACGCTGTGGGTGCGAGGGACGATATGGTGAATGAAAGTGTGCAAGGGCATCGTGAACGATTAAGACTGCGATTTTCTGAATCTTGTTTTGATGGATTTCATGATTATGAGGTGTTGGAATTGCTGTTGACTTATGCGATTCCTCGTGTGGATGTTAAGCCTATTGCCAAGGCTATACTACAAGCTTTTGGTACGTTGGCAGGCGTGTTTGATGCCCCTGTATCTGAATTAAAACAAATCAAGGGCATGGGTGAAAAAGGCGCAGTATTTTTAACACTCATACGGCAAGTCGAGGTGCGTTATTTGGCATCTGATTTGCCAGGAAAATCTATCTTTGATCGCCCTGATAAAGTGAAAACGCATTTGAGACTGTTGGTGCAAGGCCGTGGTATGGAATGTTTTGGCGCGATTTTTACCGATCAACAACATCGGCATATTGCCACGCAGGTGATGTTTGAAGGCACGGTTGATCGTGCAGTGATATATCCGAGAAACTTAATGAAACGGGCATTGGAATTGGATGCCAAAGGCATGGTTTTATTTCACAATCATCCAGGTGGTACAGCGCGTGCTAGCGAAGAAGACATTGCTTTGACCAAGCGCATGGAAGAAGCGTGTTTACCGCTGGATATTAAATTGTTGGATCATTTTTTAGTGGCGGGGAAAGAAGTGTTATCATTTAAAGAAAATGGCTGGTTTTGATAACCAAGAAAGTTTTAAAATAAAGCCTAGAAAGAAACCTTCTCTAGGCTTTATTCGAATATCAATAGGTTTAGTATTTAAGCCTTTTTAGTTAGAAGTGGTAAGCCATTGTGACCACCGCCCCCCACATTTTCATCTTGGCATTCGTTCCAAACTGATTACTCATCTTGGCATTGGTCAGGTATTGCACCCACTCTCCGCCAACAGATAAAGTATCCTGTATATCATAGTTAGCACCAGCACCGTAGGTTAAGCCAGTCTTCGTCTGGCTTTGATTAAAACCAACATTATTTGTTACTTTGAAGTTTACTGTGCTTGCGCCCAGCAGAGCATATGCCTTGAAATTCGGAGTAACTGGAAGCTGTGCCTTGCCAAGATAAGATAGGAAATACTCAGCGGACATTTTAACGGTTACGGCTGGATTGACCGGAGAGACCTTTGACCCAGATGCTGTGCTGCCAATGCGTAATTCCGCCCCTAGATAATCACCAATGTCCGAGCCTAGCTTAGCATAACTGCCGAGCACCGTTTTATTAACTTTGCCTGCATTTTCCTGGAATTCGAGACCAAATGCACCAATACCAGCACCTGCATAAGGTTTCATGTCTGCAGCGCTGGCAACCGATGGCAAAGCAAGCAATGCAAACATTGCTGCTGTAATTATTTTGTTCATATACTCTCCTTTTTGTTTAAAAAATGCTAAATAAAGTATAGTTAGAGATCGAGGTTACTGTCAAATGACAGTGCTTTTTTATAATAATTGGATCTTTTGCATTGCAATAATTTTGTGGAAAATTAGGAAGTATGTAGGTTTTTCTCAAGAGAAACTGGCATTTTAAGCCAGCTTGGACCGTATATCAGCATCTCTTTTTGAACGTGATTCACGACAACTTTCCTTAAAACATTGTTTGCCATTGCAAAAGTTTTAAATGTGAAACCGCATGAGGTTATTAAAGAAAGCTCTTCATTTCTTTTGCGAAAAAGAAACGAAGCAAAGAAAATCGCCCTATATAGCTGCATATATCCTTTATCCACCACCATCAAAAGGGCGCGTGTTACTGCGCTTCTTCCTTTTGATGGTGGTGGATAAAGGTGCATCTATAACAGGGGGAGGCTGTTGCACTAGCAGAGAATATTCTTTCTCATGAGAGATATGTAGTAACTTGCTGGCTATTCAGCATGCTCATTGTTGATTATCAAATATAAACACGCATGCTTCCAGCATGATACAAGATATGAACATTAAGCTTTTTGAAGTCATGAATGGTATGCACTCGGCATTTTTCGACACGGTTATTGGTATTGTGTCGGGGTTAGGTGATGGCCTTGTCATTGCTTTGTGCTGTGCTGTATTGATGTTGTTTCACCTTCGTTTAGGTATGGCGGCAACCGTGGCATTTTTATTGTCGGGTGTGATTGCGCAGCTCTTGAAACGCGCATTTGATATGCCAAGACCGCCAGCCGTGCTGGAAAATGTACATGTGTTGGGTGCAGCATTGCAATCGCACTCATTTCCATCTGGGCACGCAACTTCGGATGGGGTGATGGTATTGTTGGCGTTTCTTATTTGGCGGTGTGGTGATTGGCGTGCTTATGTGATGGCTGGTTTATTCTTGTTGGCAGCTTATGGACGCATTTATGGCGGTGTGCATTTTCCTCTGGATGTCGCAGCAGGGTTAATGATCGGCATGGCAACGATGTGGGTTTGTCACCGTTGGTCGCAAAGCTGGCCTGTGGAGCGCTGGCAACAAGGTCACTGGTCATGGCGTATCATAGGTATGATTGTAGTGATTGAAGCAGCGGTCTTGGGCTTGGGCTACCGTATGCAGCCTGAAACAGCGCAGCCTTTGGCGGCTGTGTTGCCGTTGCTTGCCCTATGGTTGGTAATGCGCTTTTGGAAAGAGGAAGTGAACCGTGAGCGATGAGACACAGGTTCATTTTGAATTATTGGCAAAACCCGACCGCGTGGAAGGCATTGCATCGTTGTTATTGCGACGTAATCGCTTGACGCCTGCGGTATTGGTATTGTGCCCTGATGATGGCTTCGCAGCGCAGTTGGATGATCGCCTTTGGACAATTCAGGCGGAGTCATTTTTGGCACATGCTGTTGCAGGTGATGATATGGAGATGAATGCCAAACAGCCTATTTTGTTGGCGACTACTATTTGTAGGGATAATCAGGCAGTGGTTTTAATCAATGGAGGCTTGGAAGTTCCGACTGATTTGTCAGGGTTTTCACATATTGTAGATTTTGTTGACGGTTGGGATGAGCATTTGAAACAAACAGCCAGAGAGCGCTGGCGTACCTACCAGCAGCTTAGTTTAGAGCCAAAGTATATTGCTGGAAAATAAATATGTTTAAACGTTGCTTTTGCTCTAGTGAGCAAGCTGTCTTACTATGTCGCGATGACTGATAACCGTGATATAGATGAAATTCTTGCCAGCTTGGATGCCTTGCTGCGTGAGGGCAATAGTCCTAATGATGATAAGCCTGTTAAAGCTGTAGAGCAGATATCAGATGTCATGGATGCGGATGACCTGGAAGTAGCCCTAGAGGCTGATATAGCATCTATGAAATCTAGCGTAGAGAAACTTCTTGGGCGTGACAAGGCAGATAAGGCAGATAAGGCAGATAAAGCAGATAAAGCAGATAAAGCAGATAAAGCAGATAAAGCAGATAAAGCAGATAAAGCAGATAAAGCAGATAAAGCAGATAAAGCAGATAAAGCAGATAAAGCAGATAAAGCAGATAAAGCAGATAAGGCAGACAAGGCAGACAAGGCAGACAAGGCAGACAAGGCAGACAAGGCAGATAAGGCAGATAAGGCAGATAAGGCAGATAAAGCAGATAAAGCAGATAAAGCAGACAAGGCAGATAAGGCAGATAAGGCAGATAAGGCAGATAAGGCAGATAAGGCAGATGATGCAGATAAGCCAGATGATGCAGATGATGCAGATGATGCAGATGATGCAGATGATGCAGATGATGCAGATGATGCAGATGATGCAGATGATGCAGATGATGCAGATGATGCAGATGATGCAGTTAGTGAAAGGCAAGAAGGTAGTATGCCTAGGGTTGTATTGACGGAAGATATGATGGTGGAAAACCTACAGGTTAGTTTGCCGCTGGCTTTTTCTTCAGAAGAAGCTGATGAAGCTAACGTGGAAGAGAGTGGGGAGCCTGCACTGGAAGTTTCGTTATTGGATGATGTGGGCGTAAGTGGCGTGGAGCAAAATGATGTGGGGCAAGATGTAGTTTCGGCTGAACAAGTCGCAGCTGAATCTTTGGTACCTAATGGTGTAACACATTTGCATAAGCAAGAAATTGAGCAACTCTTGAGCTTAGTAACTGAGGATGTTTCAAAGCATTTACAGCAGATGCTACCAAAATTAATTAAGGATTCATTGCATGTGCACCTAGCAGGTATGCAGCATGAATCTGATAAAAATAATAAAATAAGTGATGACGAGTAACGATGAGCATATTGGAAACAACATATAACCCACAAGTGATGGAGCCGAAAACCACAGAGCAATGGTTAAGCTCTGATGCCTTCAAACCTAACCCTAACGGTGTCGGCACCTACAGCATTACCCTGCCGCCACCGAATGTGACGGGAAGTTTGCATATGGGACATGCTTTTTCAGGCACCATCCAAGATATTTTGGTGCGCTGGCAGCGTATGCAAGGCAAAGAAGTGCTTTGGCAACTTGGTTTGGATCATGCTGGCATTGCCACGCAAATGGTGGTTGAGCGTCAGCTTGATGCACAAGGTGTTCACCGTCGTGATTTAGGTCGTGAGAAGTTCATCGAAAAGGTCTGGGAATGGAAAGCGGAATCTGGCGGCACCATCTTAGGCCAAATGAAACACCTTGGTTTCTCCATTGATTGGTCGCGTGAGCGTTTTACGATGGATGACAACTCATCCAATGCAGTGCGTGAAGTCTTTGTGCGTTTGTTTGAAGAAGGCTTGATTTATCGTGGCAAACGCCTTGTAAACTGGGATCCTGTGCTTGAAACTGCCGTATCTGATTTGGAAGTGGTACACGAAGAAGAAGCAGGACACTTCTGGCATATTCAGTATCCCTATGCCGATGACTCAAGCAAACATCTGATAGTAGCCACCACTCGCCCTGAAACATTGCTTGGTGATGGCGCAGTAGCGGTTCACCCTGATGATGCACGCTTCAAAGATTTGATTGGTAAGGAGCTCGTGCTTCCTTTGTGTGGTCGCACCATTCCAGTGATTGCCGATGAGTATGTTGACCCAGAATTTGGGACAGGTTGTGTGAAGATCACTCCAGCCCATGATTTTAACGATTACGAAGTCGGTAAACGTCATGATTTGCCTATGCGCAACATCTTCACCAATACAGCTCACATCAACAATGAAGATTTTATCCCTGAGCAATATATTGGCCTAGATAGGTATGAAGCGCGCGAACGTATTGTTGCTGATTTGGATGCTGAAGGTCTTCTTTATAAAACAGAAGAACACGAACACAAAGTCGGGCGTGGTGATCGCTCTCACTCTATTATCGAACCGTATTTGACCGACCAATGGTATGTCGCCATTCAAGACTTGGCAGACCCAGCCATTGAAGCCGTGGAAAGCGGTGATATTAAGTTTGTGCCGCAACATTGGGAAAAGACCTATTTCGAATGGATGCGTAATATTCAAGATTGGTGTATTTCCCGTCAGCTTTGGTGGGGGCATCAAATCCCTGCTTGGTATTGCACTGATTGCGATTTTATCACGGTAGATAGAGGAACACCCGCTTGTTGTGGTGGTTGTAGCAGCAAAAACATCAAACAAGATGAAGATGTGCTCGACACTTGGTTCTCATCAGGCCTATGGCCCTTCTCTACCCTTGATTGGCCTGAAAACAGTGAAGAAATGGAAAAATTCTATTCGACCAACGTATTGGTCACTGGTTTTGACATCATTTTCTTTTGGGTTGCCCGCATGATTATGATGGGTAAGAAGTTTACCGATAAAGTACCGTTCAAAGATGTGTATATCCATGCTTTGATTCGTGATAAAGATGGCCAGAAAATGTCCAAATCTAAGGGTAATGTGGTTGACCCCTTAGAAATGATTGAAGCATACGGTGCAGATGCACTTCGCTTTACCTTGGCACACATGGCAACACCTGGTCGCGATGTGAAGTTAGACATCAAACGCATTGAATCCAACCGCAACTTCATGAACAAAATCTGGAATGCATCACGTTTCGTGTTTATGAACCGTGAAGATGTGAAACCCGATGCGAATATTCAACCGAAAAACGATGTAAACCGCTGGATTTTATCGGAATTGGATGCTTGTGCCAAAGATGTACACAAAGCTTTTGAAGAATACCGCTTTAATGAAGCCGCAAACACGCTTTACAGCTTCATCTGGGGAACCTACTGCGATTGGTATGTAGAAGCGGCCAAAACATCGCTTTATAAGGGTGATGCGGCTGATAAACATGAAACCCAAGTGGTGATGTTAACCGCCCTTGATGGTTGGCTGCGTCTATTGCACCCAATTTGCCCATTTATCACAGAATCTTTGTTCCAAGAGTTACATGGCGCAGATGCTCGTTTGGTAACAGATGAGTGGAACACAGACTTTGCGACCGATGAAGCAGCCACTGCGCGCATGAACCGTATTATGGATATCGTGAATGCAATACGCTCTGTGCGTGGTGAAATGAATGTGTCACCGGGCAAAAAAGTGGATGCACACTTTGCAGTGTCAGCAGAACTAAAAGCAGAGCTTGAGCCACAAGCTAAAGTATTAGCTAGCCTTGCGAAGTTAGAGTCTATCACTTGGGTTGATGCAGATGCAGAAGTTGAAAATGCAGCCGTTGCCCCACTAACAGAGCTTAAGATTTTCTTGCCACTTGCAGGCCTTGTAAACATCGCTGAAGAATTGGCGCGTGTTAGCAAAAATATCGAGAAAATCGGCAAAGAAATGGGTGGTCTTTCAGGTCGTTTGAACAACAAGAAGTTCGTTGATAGCGCACCAGAGGCCGTAGTCACCAAAGCACGTGCAGATTTGGCAGGGCTGGAAGCCAAACTTGCAGAACTTGAAGCTTCCAAAACCAAGCTGGAAGCATTGGTTTGATTGGTTTGATTGAATGGTTTAGCCTAAGTTGATGTCTAACCTGATTTTAGAAAACAAGCTTAACATCAACAATCAGGTTGAGCTCGCTAAGGCTGAGGAAAAAATCAGCAAACAAAAAGCACGGTTATTGTTCGATTCTGGCGATATCACCAAAGCCGAAGTCGGCACCTTCGCAGGCCTTGCCTTTATTCATACATACTTGTTCGATGATATTTACGATTTTGCGGGCAAGATTCGCGAGGTCAATATCGCCAAAGGTGATTTCCGCTTTGCGCCGCTGATGTATCTCAAGCAATCATTGGCTCATATCGATGCCATGCCACAAGGCAGCTTTGATACCATCATCGAAAAATACGTCGAAATGAATATCGCGCACCCTTTCCGCGAAGGCAATGGTCGCGCCACACGCATCTGGCTGGATTTAATTTTGAAAAAAAAATTGCGGCAAGTGGTAGATTGGAACCTCGTAGATAAAGATGATTATCTGTCTGCCATGCGGCGCAGTGTGGTAAAAGACATTGAAATCAAAGTGCTAATCACGCAAGCGCTCACAAATCAAATTGATGATAGATCCCTGTTTATGAAAGGCATTGATGTTAGCTATCACTATGAGGGCTATAATGAGTTCAAAACCGAAGAGCTATAGGGAAGATGATTCAAGATTCAAAACGTAACCCCTTTTCTCCACGAGTGAGTAGGTAAACAAGATGTCTAAACAAAAGGAAGAGGCTTTAAAGTTATTCGATAGGGGAAGGTATGGGCTTGCAGCCCAATTAATGCTTCCTTTAGCTGAAGCTGGAGATATAGAAGTTCAAGCAGCTTTAGGTGCAATCTATCAAAATGGATGTGATATCCCTAGAGATTTGGAAAAAGCCGTGTACTGGCTTGAAAAAGCTGCTTTAGGAGGCTCTGGGTTAGCTGCTTGGAACCTAAGTACTCTGTATATGACATGTGCATCAGATTGGGAAATAAACAAAGAAAAAAGTGATATGTGGCGAAAAAGAGCCGAAGAGCTTGGGACTTCTCCATTTTCAGCCTCTTTAATTCCGGGGACATAATACTTAATTATTGGGAATTAAGGTTGGTTCTAACTTTAGCTGTTCCAGATAAAGGAGTACTACCCTTTTTGATTAATAGTTTGCGCTTTATTTCTTTTCAAAATACATTCTTAAAAAATATGTAAAAGTGGCGTAATGGAACTGTCGTCACAATAGGTAGAGTTCATCCATTCATTGATATGAAAAATACAAAGCAACAGCAAAAGATTACATCGTTATATTCAATTTCTGAATATATCGAGCTGCTTATCAACAATTCTGCGCACCTGAATCAAAGCTCTGCTTTGCTCGAAAAAGCATGTAAGTATGTTTGGGGTGCACAAGATGTGGCTTCTGACATGCCAAATAGTCTGGATGTGGCGATTTCGCTTAGTTTGTTAAGCGCTGATGAGACTACAATTATTGTATGTTTGCTTAGTGATAGCCGCTTGCGCTCGGCTGAGTTCCATCAAATTATCCAAGATGAATTTTCTGATGAAGTGCTGCATATGGTGAAAGGCCTCGAAAAGCTGCATGGCTTCAAAATCAATCAAACCAGTTCAGCCGATGGGCGTGAACAATCTGAACGATTAAGAAGAATGTTGTTGGCCATGGTGGATGATGTGCGCGTGGTGCTCATTAAGCTGGCATATCGGGTGCAGCGGCTTAGAGAGCTATCCAAAGCAGATGAAGTTACTCGCAAGGCAGTGGCTTCAGAATCACTGGAAATTTTTTCACCCATTGCCAATCGTTTGGGTATTGGACAATTAAAGTGGGAGCTCGAAGACTTATCCTTTCGCTATTTGCAACCTGAAACTTATAAGCGCATTGCAAAAATGCTTGAGGATAAACGAGGCGGGCGTGAGACCTATATTCAGCAGGTAGTCTCAGAAATCAATGCCCTACTCCAAGACGCTGAGATCAAAGCAAAGGTGTATGGCAGGCCAAAGCATATTTATAGTATCTGGTTAAAAATGACGCATAAAAACAAACAATTTTCAGAGTTGTTTGATGTGTTGGCTATTAGGGTGATGGTAGACACTATTACTGAATGTTATACCGCTTTGGGTGCGATACATGGCTGCTGGCATCATATCCCGAAAGAGTTTGATGATTATATCGCCAATACCAAAGAAAATGGCTACCAAAGCCTGCATACGGCGGTGTTTGGCCCTGAAGGAAAACCAGTAGAAATTCAAATTAGAACCAAAGCCATGCACGAATTTGCAGAGTTTGGTGTGGCTGCCCATTGGCGTTATAAAGAGCGAAGCAAACAAGATAAAGTGCTGGAAAAAACCATTCATTCTATCAGACGATTATTGGAAACACCTGAAAATGATGATGAAGAGTTTTTGAATAGCTTTAAAACTGAATTATTTTCTGACCGCGTGTTTGTACTAAGCCCTGATGGCAAAGTGATTGATTTACCGCAAGGCTCTACCCCGCTTGATTTTGCCTATAGCATTCACACGGAAGTGGGGCATAAATGCCGCGGTGCAAAAATAAATGGTCAAATCGTGCCTCTGACCAGCAAACTTCAAAATGGTGTGCAAGTCGAAATTTTAACCACCAACCACGCAGGCCCAAGCAGAGACTGGCTCAATCCGAATTTGAGTTATATTGCGAGTAACAGCACGCGCGCCAAAATCAAAACATGGTTTCGGCAACAAGATTACGAACAAAATATGATAGATGGTAAATCTGCTATCGACCGCGAACTTAAGCGTATGCACATCACAAGCCCCGACACCACCAAGTCTCTTTCCCATTTTAAAGTGAAGGATGAAAAAGAGTGGCAAGCTAAAGTTGGGCGCGGCGATATTTCAACTGCACAATTAACCAGTGGTTTAAACCAGGTTTATGCCAGTGAATCATTAAAAGCGTTACCATACAAACCCAAACCCAAGCCGAAAAAATCAGGTGCTCAAGAGCAACCCATCAATGTTTGCGGTGTGGGCAATCTATTAACCTACATGGCCAACTGCTGCAAACCTGTGCCAGGTGACGATATCATTGGCTTTATCACCCAAGGCCATGGGGTGTCTGTGCATAGGCCAGACTGCACAAATATCCTCAATCTTGAACATGATAAACACAAGCAACTTATTTCTGTGGAGTGGGCAGATCATGATAACCAGACATTTGAAATCAACCTTGCTATTCAGGCAATTGATCGTAATGGCCTTTTAAAAGACATTACAAACATACTTTCCGATCTGAAAATAAACGTACTCGGTGTTCAGACCTTATCAAATAAAGATACGCAAATGGCAGATATGCAAATTTTGATGGGAATAGAGGATCTTGAACAACTGCAAAAAGTCTCGGATAAAATTTTGCAGTTACCGAACGTGCTTAAGGTTTATCGGCAGAACTCATAAATAGAGTGATTTGGGGCAAGAGCCCAAAGGGTCTACCTTTGTATGAACTTGGATTTACGAGATGAATAATACAACGATAGACTTGACCCCGAAGGTACTTTATTGATTTCAGTCAGTCTCAATAGAGCTGTCATCATCGGCAGATACTTTATTGGTGACAACACCTGAATACAGAAAAGAACCTAGTAGATACATAGGTATACTAACAACAATAACGACAATTAATGATCCCAATATAAAGTAGCCTGCACCTTCACCGATTGATAAAATTATGCACGTATGCCCAAAACTAACAGCAAATGCAAACGTTAAGCCTAAATTAGAACTGCCAACTTTATTTTCTCTGCTTTCAGGTATTTTCTTAGAAGAAAAATAAATGACATATAAATGAAACAATACAATATGAATAATTGGCAACAGTACTAAAATCGTAGTTGCCCCCCCTTCACGTGATACAATATTACTTAAAAAAAAGAAAAATACAATCACCACCCAAAGAAAATATTTAGAATTCAACAACAAAGCCCCCTTGTTTCCTAAAGATGATTCTAGCTTAGATTATCAAATCAAGGACATCAATGTGTACACACTTTCTGAGGTATTAGGATCACCTGTTATAAATAAGGGGACAGTATATCTATTAATTGCCAGACAAAGAGCTTTAGTCTAAGATTTCTTTATGGCACGTATGGCAAGAGTAGTAATTCCCGGAATTCCGCACCATGTTACCCAACGTGGTGTTCGTAAGAATGATGTTTTTTTCTGCGAGGAGGATTATCAGCTTTATTTAAAGCTTCTTTCAGAGTCCTGCCATAAAAGCGGCACTGAAATATGGGCATACTGTCTTATGACAAATCATGTTCATCTGGTGATGGTTCCAAGTACAGAAGATGGGTTACGGGCTTCACTTGGTGAAGCACACCGTCGCTATACACAGTATATAAATCAACGTGAAGGATGTCGTGGGCACCTGTGGCAGGAACGATTTCATTCATTCCCTATGGATGAACAATACCTCCTTTCAACTGTTCGTTATGTGGAGCTCAACCCTGTACATGCCAATATGGTTAGTCAGCCTGAGGATTACAAATGGAGTAGTGCGAGGGCTCACCTTACAGACAAAGATGACAAGTTGGTTCAAGTAAGTCCGATGCTAGAACGTGTAACCAATTGGCAGGCTTACCTGGATAGTGATCTTGATGACGCAACTATTGAAACGTTAAGAAAGCATACCAAAACCGGCCGACCACTCGGTGATGATTTGTTTATTGATGTTCTGGAGTCCAATACTGGTAAGACATTCAGACTACAAAAGCCCGGACGTAAACGTAAAACCTCTTAATAGGTATACTGTCCCCTATTTTAAAATGGCAGATATGTAAATTTTGATGGGAATAGAGGATCTTGAACAACTGCAAAAAGTATCGGATAAAATTTTGCAGTTACCTAATGTACTTAAGGTTTATAGGCAACACTACTAACCTGTAAGAATCCCGAGCGTTGTTTACAGATTAATCGACTCGTTCTCATACTCTCCCTCACGATAACTTTTCCCAGTTACCTTGGGCAGTCCCAAAAATTTTAACAAAAGAATAGTGATTAGCTGCATGAAAGTGGGCGTTTGTAGGGCTTCGAATTTCGCAGTATTCGTGAAGCGTGAAGGTGTGGCTAAGTTATTAACACAAGCTGGTGCAAACTCGATTGATTATGCTGTTTTTGTTAGCTTCCTTCGTATAATATTTGCGATATACTTATGAACAATCCAAAATATTAAAAGTTTAACTAGCGCACCTCCATCTCTTTTTCACATGGTCATAACAAATGAATAATAAAACGATAGCAACGCACAACGGTAACTTTCATGCAGATGATGTTTTCAGCATCGCTGTATTTAAGAGCATACTTCCTTCTTTTAAGCTTATTCGCACACGTGATTTAGAGCTTATCGCCAAGGCGGATATTGTGGTTGATGTAGGCGGCGTATATGACCCTGATACAGACCGTTTTGATCACCATCAACGTGGTGGTGCAGGTGAGCGCGAAAATGGTATTCCCTACTCATCATTTGGAATCATTTGGAAGAAATATGGCTTGGAAATGTGCGACGGGAACCAAGCTGTAGCTAATGCTGTTGATGCTGGTTTAGTATCAACGATTGATGCCATTGATTGTGGACATGCTGAAGGTGTTTCTCAAGGCATTAGTCTCAGCCAAACGATTGGAATGTTTAACCCGACTTGGCAAGAAGATAGCCACGTTGATGTCTGTTTTAATGAAGCCGTGGATTTTTCATCGCGCTTGTTAACACGGTTTATTGCAGCGGCTAGGGGTGGTATTAATGCGAAAGCCATTGTGGCTAAAGCTATTGAAGATGCGGAAGATCCAAGAGTGATTGTATTAGAAAAATATACCCCGTGGAAAAAAACGGTTCACGCCTTATCTGAAGAAGCTTTATATGTGGTTTACCCATCTCAAACTGGGCAATGGCGAATTCAAACAGTGCCTATTGAACCTGGCTCATTTGATAATAGAAAATCGCTGCCTCAACCATGGGCTGGTTTATCTGACAAAGAGCTGCAAGAGGTAACAGGTATTGATGATGCAATGTTTTGTCATAATGGTTTATTTATTGCGGGTGCAGAATCATTTGAAAGTACGATAAAAATGGCATCTATAGCACTGAAGGAATGATAAACAAATAGAATTAGGTGCTTTCATGTTTATGGCCTCTCAAAAGTCACTGTCATGGTAGCCGATAAACACGTTCTGCACCCAATGCCTTAATATTTTTTGCGAATTCTTTATGCGCCTGCATCAAGCTGTGAATGGCTTCTGACGGGAAAATAATGACTTCCATATCACCTTTTGCAATCACGCTTGCAATGGGGGGGCTAATACCTGAAATAGAGATTTCTCCAATTATTTCGCCGCTTTGCATATCTGGTACTTCTGTTTCATTCATCACAACACGTGCGACGCCTTGCACAATCAGAAATAATGAGTGATTCAGTTCATCTTCTGTGATTAAAACTTCACCATCTACAAGTTTTACAACTAGGCTTTGCTGACATAACTCAGCACATGCATCCAAAGGTAATGTTTGAAATAATGGGTGTAGTACCACAGTTGCAATCAAGTCTTTTGCCGATTTTTTATCCATACTGTTCACTCCTATCTAAATTACTAATCATATTAAGCCTCAGTGTATAGATATTTGAACGCTATGCTGTTAACCACGTCACATCGAGTGCGTCAGCATATACATAGACAGGAAAAACTAAACGTTTAAGCTGCTATATTTGTATGAATATTTACCTTTTAACCCATCAACGTGAACTTGAGCGAAAGACCAATACTGGTGTGTTGGTGGCGAATGTTTTGGGTGAAAATTGCAGTGTGTTTGAGTGGAGCAGAGTGAACCCCAGCAAGGTGCTTTTGAACAAAATAGAAAGTGAGTCAGTGGCTTTGGTTTACCCCTGTGAAGATAGTCGTGCTCTAGCTGAAAGTTGCGATGGTTTTGATAGCTTTATTATCATTGATGCTACCTGGCAGGAAGCACAGAAGATGTATAATCATAGTCCATATTTAAAGCAGTTACCTAAAGTAAGTATGCGATCAAATATAGCTTCGATTTATACCCTGCGGCGCAATCAAAAAGAGCATGGGTTATGCACCGCGGAGTGCGCCTCAGAAGTTTTAAAAAGTTGTGGTTTTTTGAATAAAGCCGAAAATATTGAAAGCAGATTAGCTGGCTTTATAACAAATATGTCTTAACCTAAATTTGGAGTGTATTAAAAGAGTAATGGTTAGAGCTTGATTCGTGTGTTTTAGTAGAGAAACATCGTGCTTATGCGATAAATGTGCGCGTTTTCTTGCGCATGAGTGAAATATGATCTACGCTGACGATAGTGAGCTAAATTTTTGCACGCGGCGTGTCATGGATATGGTGAATGCGATTCGTTTAATTTGCGAGGAAATGAACGTAGCTCCAAGTGAAAAAAACATGCGCATATTACAGCTTTGGATACGGCTCGTAGTGGACTTGAAGGGTAACAACGTGTGTTGATGAGTTTGGCAAAGTTTGAATTTTTGACATGGATTTAGTGGCTAGAATTGGAAAAAAAACACCGCTAAAGTATTTAAAGGTGTGGACAGGCTAAAGGGGGCCTATTCAACCCGAAGTTTGACTGGGGAAGTGGCTGCTAAGATGTGTGATGTGTTAGCAAAAGGGGAAAGTAAATTAGAAAAATTGGAAAGGGCACAGAAAAAAACAAAGTCTTTGTGACTGATTGTAACACAATTACAATAGATGTTTTTTTTGCATTGGACGATGCCATAGAAAATAGATTTGAATAGATTAAGAGCCTTCTTTTTACAGGTGCTCTTTTGCACATGTCTGCCGGCTTCAATACAAGCTCTAGGTTTTGGTGTGCCTGTATTGAAAAGCCACCTCAATGAAATGTTAGATGTGCGCGTGCCACTGTTATTGGCTGACGACGAAAGTTTGAACAATGTGTTTGTAGAGTTTGCCAAGCCCAATGAATATCGATTGGTGGGTTTAGAACCTTATACGGATTTGTCGGGTATGCGAGTTTCTGTGGAGCATATGGCGCATGGTGAAGCTTATGTGATGCTAAGTTCTGTGTCTGTGGTGCAAGCGCCCATTATATCATTATTATTGAAAGCGCGTGTTGGGCGCAATACACATTATAAACAGGTGCAAGTGCTTCTTGATAGTATGGGATTGGGAGCTAAGACGCATGCTGTTAAACAGCAGCGGGCACGTACTCCACTTGCTGTGGATAAAAATATTGCGAAAAATAATGCAGAGCAAGATTGGGCTAGGACATGGCGTTATGGTCCCGTACGTTCGGGCGATAGTCTAAGTACAATTGCTTATCGTTTGCGCAAGGATAAGCAGTGGTCGAACCATGAAATCATGTTGGCATTGTACCGATCTAACCCCGATGCATTTATTGAACATGATATAAACAGGTTGAAATCAGGCGTGTGGCTAGAAGTTCCGCACACGAAAATGTTAAAAAAACTACTCAAACAAGATCCCGAATCATATGAAAAACTTCAACGAACATCAGAGCCTTTATCTAAAAAAGTGGCAAAACCAGTGGTCAAGCCTGAAACAGTGTTGCATGAGGCGAAGCAGGGCGCTGTAACTTCGCAGTTGCGTTATGCTGGGCGTATCTCCCTAGGTAAGGTTGAAGCTGTTCCTTCTGTAGAGTCAGAAATATCTTCTGCTAAGGATTCCTCTCAGCTACAGGGTAAGCTAAATAAGCTGTATCAGCAGGCTATGGATGATCATTTGAAGATGGCGAGCTTAGATCAGAATGTTATGGCAATCCGTGATGATATTGGCAAATTGAGTAGTGATATTAATGCCTTGAAAGAGCAACAAAATATGATGCAACAACAGATGGGTGAGTCCCCGGGTTCGCAATATTGGATGCAGGGATTTTTATTATTAGTTTTGCTTAACATTATTTTACTCGGATTATTTTTGTACAATAGGTATCTTGTAAAAAAGAAAGAAAAATATGATATTGAGGAAGTATACTTCAAGAAAAAAGCCGAAGAGAGCCTACCTATTGAAGAGCCAGCAGCTTCTTCCATCAAGAAAGAACTATATAAAAATAATTCATTTGAAAATAAAAGGTATGATATTGAAAACTACTTAAACCTTAGGAATTATGAGGCTGTAGAAGCTGTTTTTACACAGTTAAGTCAAGGCGAAGATGATCATTTTGATATATGCACTTTAAAGGCACGCTTGTATCATGAAACGGGGCGTCTGGACGAGCGTGATGAATTAATTCGGAGTAAAAAAGCATCGTTGAATGATCGAGAGTGGGATTTACTGTGTGGTCGTTTACCTACCAATTTATGGCATGCGTTGCATGAATCGGGCGTCATGAAAGACAGTGGTGCCCTACTGAATGCTGAGGGTAGCCTCGTTGATCAGAATACAGGTAAAGAAGTTTCTGAAGCAGCCATTTTACCAGCGGACCAAGAACCTCCAAATGAATTTGAGCTTGATACGGTAGAGATGGAGATAGCAGAAGAGAGCCCTAAATCAGAAGAGCTTTCAGAAAATACTGATGTATTAGCGGCTGCTCCAGAAGTTTTTGATATAAGCGATGGTTTTTTGGACTTGAATGATAATGAATTGAAGGTGGTGAAAGAAGATCCCGGCCTTACGCGAGGTGCGCCAGAGGATGAATTTGTTAGTACAGTCTTTATCCCGACACAGGGTGGCAAGAAAAAACTATGTTAGTTTACTCAGGTGAATCTGATGATAGGGATAACAAGCTATGCGGGTTAATGCGAGCATGATTAAAACGCATGCCCCAATGTAGATGTGCCCCTGTTGATCGACCCGTGCTGCCAACGTCAGCAATTATTTGGCCTGCTTGAACTTCCTCTCCAGCTTTGACATGAGCCTTGCTTAAGTGAGCATATACAGTGACCAAGCCTTTGCCATGACCAATAGCGATAAGCGTTCCATTTAAAAACATATCCTCGACCAGCAGAACTTTTCCAGCCAAAGGGGCCTTGACTGGTGTGCCCTTTGGCGCCGCAATATCAATGCCAGAATGAGGCGATCTTGCTTTCCCATTAACATAACGTTGTGCGCCGAAAGGGGTTGATTCAATGCCATCGACTGGCATTAATGCCTTGGTGAATGAGGGAAATATATCGACATGTATGCCGTAAGTCGCTTTGATAGCTTGTTGGTCGGCGCGAATGCGCTTGATAGCGGCAGCATCAAAGCTGGACATCTTTTTTTCAACGGTGATACGCGAAATGCGGAACTCTCCTTTGTTGATATGTAGGTGATCTATCGTGGTGGTTTTACCTAGCCAGCGAATAGGATAGCTGCCTTTTTTTTGTTTTAGATCGATGCCAATCCAGCCATGAGTCGTGCCATTTTTATATGTTTGAAAGGGCCATTCTTTTTCCATATATGTGAGTTTCTTTATGGGTGCATTTTTGGAATTAATTGAGCTTAAGGTGACTTCAATGATATCGCCTTGTGTCGCCATCCAATCAGTAGCATAAGTTGATGTGGGGAGAATAAAAGATAAGAATAAAAGGATGAAATAAGGCATTATGTTTTCTCGCTTTTTGGGTGTAGTTGTGTTTTTTCAACGTGGGTGTCGATGCTTCCATCTTGAAAGTGAATATGCATAGTATCGCCCTGTTGCATGGACTTGGCATGGGTGATGAGGTTGCCTGAGCCATCATAGCTAAGGCTATAACCCCGTTTTAGCACATGCGTAGGGTCGAGTGCGTGCAAGGTTTCACGGTGTAGATGAAGCCTATAATGTAAGCCTTGTAGTGATGATTTCCAGTTTTGTACGAGCTGCTGATGAGATGTTGCAAGGCGATGTCTTTTTTCGGGTAGAATTTTTAAATAACATGCGGCAAGACGCTCTTGCTGGTGATGCAGCTGTTGCTGTTTTTGCCGCAACTGCCGCCCTGGCTCGAGGGTTATAAGCTGGTTGTGCTGGTCGTGAATGAGCTGTTGCCATTGTCCGAATAAGGATTGGAAACATGATACAAGGCGCTGCTGTAACATGGCACTTTGTTGCAAGTCTTGGTCTAGCTTACGTTGTTGGTAATGTTTTAAGCTTTGTCGTTGAATATGTAGCTTTTGTTGTAAACGCCCAAACATGGATGTAAGGCTATATTTCAAACGTTGGGCTTGAGGGATGCTTTGGCGTAAATGTTGGCGTGAAGCGCAAGATAATTCAGCAGCGTTGGAAGGTGTTGCGGCGCGCAAGTCGGCCGCAAAATCTGCAAGGGTGGTATCAATTTCATGGCCAATGCCAGCAATAATTGGAATCGCTGATGCGGCAATGGCCTGAATGACGGTTTCATCGTTAAAACACCATAAATCCTCTATGCTACCGCCTCCGCGAACCAATAAAATAACATCAGGAGCGTCCTTTAGCTGTTGCAATGATTGAATGGCGTTGGCAATAGACTGTGGGGCTTGAGCGCCTTGCACTACTGCTGGGGCTAGTGTTTTTCTAAGCCATGCGGGGCGTGTTGCGAGTATTTTTTTCACATCTTCAAAGGCAGCGGCAGTTGCAGATGTTACAATGGCGATATGGTGTGGAAATGTGGGGATAGGTTTCTTTTTTTCGTTAGAAAACCAACCTCTTTCGGCAAACAAAGCTTTGCGGCGTTCAAACTCGATAGCTAATTGTCCTGCACCTACAGGGTTGATTTGTGTGACAATAATTTGATATGAGCCACGTGTTTCATAGAGGCTTAGATGACCCTTAAAAATGAACGCTTGCCCTTCTTTGGGGGATGTCTTTAAGCGCAGAGCTGCGGACCGCCAGACCACAGCAGAAATACTGGCATGGCTATCTTTGATGGTAAAATAAAGGTGGCCCGATGATGGTCTGGTTAAGCGGGATATTTCACCTTTGACTTCAATATGTGCAAAGCCCTGCTCGAGTGTCTGTTTTATGCGAGCAGTAAGCTCTGTAACTGTGAGAGGGGCATGGTCGGGTTGGTTGCTGAAGTCCATGCCTGCAAGCTACGCGATTGTGTAGGAATGAAAAAGAGGATGATTGTCGTGGTGTTATTAGGTTTTATTTTTGTGTATAAACAGGCATCATTTGGCTATGGAAACAAGAAACCTGATTGCTGAAGATGAATGGTTAAACCGCGGGGCATTGATTGCGGCTATTGATGTTGGCTCTAATGCGATGCGCTTGGGGTTGGCTGCATTTGATGCAGATACAGGGATGCCAAAGCTGATTCAGCGCTATCGTGAGCCTGTTCGCTTAGGGCATGACGCTTTTACCAGTGGTATATTAAGTGAAGAAACGATGGATGCTGCGGTGAAAGCTTTTTGTTCTTTTCGCAAACTCCTTGATCAACATCATGTTGAAAAATATCGAGCAGTTGCGACCAGTGCGATGCGGGATTCCAGAAATGGACATGTGTTGGTGAAACGTATTCTTGATGAAACGGGTATTGAACTGTCGCTTATTTCTGGAGAAGAAGAAGCACGCCTCATACAACTTTCGATTAGTCGTCGTGTGGATTTATCCAAACAGTTTACACTGCTTGTTGATATGGGTGGTGGCAGTGTTGAGGTGACGCTTTGTGATGATGGTGAGGTCGTTTCTGCGCAAAGTTTTAAAATTGGTACAGTTCGTTTACTGGAAATGCTGGGAAAGAGTGGTGATTTTAACAGTTTGTTGTCCGAATACCTTGAAGGAACACGCAAAAAATTAAAACAAGAACTTGGCAAAAGAAAGCCTGCTTTATGCGTGGCGACAGGTGGCAATGCTGGCGCGATTGGTAGTTTAGCATTTCAAGTGCTTGGAACAGAATCAGCAAAGCGAGTGAGCCGAAAAGAGTTAGGTAAATTAATTGAAAAATTAGCCCCCATGAGTTTTGAAGAGCGTGTTCAAAATTTAGGTTTAAGACCTGACCGTGCAGATGTTATTTTACCTGCCTCCATGGTATTTCGTGAAATTATGAAGCTCGCGCGTGTGAAAAGCATGGTGATGCCAGACGCAAGTTTGTTGGATGGTATTCTAATTGGTATGATGGAGTCGGAAGACGTTGCCATGCATTCACGGCGTAGAGGCCTATTGGCATGGGCGCGAAGCCTAAAAAAAAAATACCATGTTGATCAGCATTATGCCAAATCTGTAGCACATTTGGCATTGAGCCTTTTTGATCAAATGCAAGTCCTACATGGGCTTGGTTCAGGCGAGCGTCTATTGCTTGAAGTGGCGTGTAGAGCCCATGAAATTGGTATGTATGTCAGGGTTGGTGGGCATCATAGGCATGCTGCTTATCTTATATCTGCTTCACCATTGCTTGGATTATCGAGGGAAGAAAAGGCGGTGTTAGTACAGACAGTTCGTTACCAGCGGAAAGCCTTTCCAAATGATGAGCATAAATGTTTTATGGCTTTAGAGGAGCATGATAAACAGAGCGTTTGGTATTTGAGCAGCTTCCTCCGATTGGCGATTGCCTTAAATAAAGACCGATGTGATCGGATTAGCCATGTGAATGTGGTCATTGATGATGAAAATATTACCTTACATTTAGAGGGGGATGGCGACTTACTGTTGGAGCGCTGGGCCGCCCTACAAGTGCAGGATTATATTTGCCAAGCTCTTGGTAGAAACCTTCAAATTGGCTTAGATATTTAGAGTTTGGGTATCTAGGTAGTGGGTGCGCTTGATGATTGAGGGCTGCAATCAGTTGATGTGCTTGATGATTGGAAGCTGTAATCGCGGCGGTTAACTACAATACTATTCCCAGGTTTATTTTTAGCCAAATGTTTTACTTCACAGGCTACTTCGGCGACAGCGACGTGGGAGGTAAAGCTTTTCGCAGGGCAAGGTACGACAGCCAAAGACAAGCTCATTAAGGCAAAGTTCTTTACTATGCCCTGTCTATCTTCGGCAACGATATAGCCACGTAGGCGGTCTTCTTGTTTGTACATCATGGCTGATTCGGCACTGAAAATAGTTAGAATAAGCTCTAATTTAGCATGCCAATCATCAGAGTGTAGGATTAAAACAAAGTCATCACCACCAACGTGGCCAAGAAAGTCCTGTTGATTAACTTCATGGCCTAAGACTCTTGCGACCATTTCAATCACACGATCGCCACGTTCATAACCATAACAGTCATTAAAGGCTTTGAATGAATCTAAATCAACGTAAACAAGCATAAAGGGGACTTCATTTTTTAAGCGAAAATCAATTTCACGGTTGATGCTATTATTCCCGGGTAAACGTGATAGAGGGTTGCAGTCATAGGCTTGTTGAAGTTGCGTATCAGTGATGCTTTTTAGTAGTGTTATGATAGATAGTAGTCCGCAGTAAATGCCATTGCGGGTAATGATGGCAGGATCAAAATGACAAGCTTCTTTGCGCTCAGTGATGCTGCGACTGATGATATTAATATCAGTGCTAACATCGAAGCAGCTAGGATCTGATTCCATAAGAATGTCTACGCTTTTTCCTCTATTAAGGTCATGCGAGAATTTATATCCAAAGGATGCAAATGTTTTGCGTCGCGTCACCAAACCCATGACCTCGGCATCATCATTAATTACAGCCAATGCAGAAATATCATCATGTTTGTTGAAATGTTTTAATACATCTGTAGCCATGCAATCAATATGGATTGGCTCTGGGTAGTCAAGGTTCATGGCAATATGAAGGTTATCATTCTCAGCAGGCATCATGGTTATTGTGTGGTAAACGGCATCGTAAATTGCATGACGAAACATTAGTGAATCAATGTGTCAAGAAGATGGCAAAACCCTTATGACGTTTTTAATTTGCCAAACATTTGCATGAGCTCTTTTTGAGCATCACGCTCTTTTCGGATTGATCTTACACGGTAGTACTGAGCATCTTTGCGTAAACTCCATGCACCGACATTATCAGCAAAATAAGGGAGTAGGGCAGTTTTTAAAACATCTCTAGCCTGCTTTTTATCGCGGATAGGAAAGCAGGTTTCTACGCGTCTCAGGAGGTTTCGGCTCATCCAATCGGCACTGGAACAAAATATTTCGAACTCTCCGGCATTATGGAAATAAAAGACACGGGTATGTTCGAGAAAGCGGCCTAAGACAGAGCGCACACGAATATTTTCTGAAACCCCTTTGATGCCAGGGCGTAAGCAACAAATACCACGTACAATTAAATCAATTTTAACGCCCGCTTGGGATGCCTCATAAAGAGCTTGAATGACTTTGGGTTCTTCCAAGCCATTCATTTTAGCAATAATGCGCGCGGTGACACCGGCACGCGCATTGGCGGCTTCAAAGTTAATGCGTTCAATGATACCGCTATGCAAAGAGAAGGGTGCCTGCAGCATGGTTTTAAGCTTGGAGAGTCTTCCCATACCTGTGAGTTGCTGAAATACACGGTGCACGTCTTCTGTTAGCGCAGGTTCACAGCTTAGTAAACCAAAATCCGTATAGAAACGGGTGGTAACTGTGTGGTAGTTACCTGTTCCTAAATGCACATAGCGGCGCATAGAGCGGCCTTCACGGCGAACAATGAGCATCATCTTGCAATGAGTCTTATAGCCAACCACACCGTATACAACCTGAACACCTGCATCCGAAAGACGGTTTGCCAAGGTGATATTGTCTTGTTCATTGAAACGAGCACGTAATTCAATGACAGCCACGACCTCTTTATTGGCACGAGCGGCTTTTATCAAAGCATCCACAATTGGCGAATCAGGAACAGCACGATAAAGGGTTTGTTTAATCGCTAAGACATTCGGATCGGAAGCGGCTTGTTTAAGTAGTTCAATGACAGGCTGAAAACTTTCAAAAGGGTGATGAAGTAAAACATCGTTATCGCGTATTATTTTGAATAAGTCGCTATCATCTTCTTTAAATATCGTAGAAATGCCCGCTTCAAAAGCAGGAAATTTAAGATCAGGGCGATCGACTTCATCACATATCTGAGCCATGCGATATAAGTTCACGGGTCCATGAACCCTATATAAATCAACTTCTTGCACGCCAAAGTGTTGTAATAAATAATCGGTAAGCTCTGCGGGGCAATGATTGGAAACTTCCAAGCGTACAGTTTGACCAAAACGACGCTCAAGCAATTCACCCGCAATAGCCTGTTTTAAGTCACTCAACTCCTCATCAACATCCAATTCACTGTTACGTGTGATACGAAATTGATGACAAAATTTAATTCTCATGCCTGGAAATAAGTCATCAACATGGGCATGAATAATGGATGATAGGAATACATAACTGTGTTCTGAGGTGGCAACATCATCGGGTAAACGAATCATGCGTGGCAAAGAACGAGGTGCCTGTACAATAGCGTAACTTGATTCACGTCCAAAGGCATCTTTGCCTTCAAGGGCAACCATAAAGTTAAGTATTTTACTTAATAAATGTGGGAATGGGTGGGCTGGATCAAGCCCGATTGGTGTGAGAAGTGGTAATAATTCACGTTTGAAAAATTTATGGATCCAGCTTTTCTGTTCATCATTCCACTCATCGCGATGCAAGAAGTGGATGCCTTCCTCACGCATGCTTGGGAATAAATCATTGTTAAGAACCTGGTATTGTTGCGCAACCAAATCACTTACCTGATCACGGATGCGGTGTAAAACTTCACTGGAAGTTAGTCCATCAGCACCAACTTGTACGGAACCCATAGCGACTTTTTGTTTTTGAATGGCAACACGAACTTCAAAAAATTCATCCATATTGGATGTGCAGATGCAAAGGAAGCGTAACCGCTCAAGCAGAGGAATATCTGAATCGGCAGCCATAGCAAGAACACGCCGATTAAATTCAAGCATGCTTAAATCTCGATTGATATATAGATCAGGGCTATCTAATGCTATGGTTTCTTCAGTGTTCAAATGATATTCCCGTTGTTGTAATTAGTTTTGTTGTATTAGCTGTTGTCGCCAGCAAGGATTTTAGCAGCGGCATCATGGTCAACATGGCGAATATCATGTCCATATTCCATGTATACTACCATTTCTGCGATATTGGTAGCGTGGGCAGAAATACGCTCAAGGTTTTTTGCTGCATCGGATAGAAGAATAGAGCCACTAATACTGCGAGGATCCTCCATCATATAGGTTAGCAGTTCGCGGTACATGCGCTTATAAAACTTATCAATTTTCACGTCTTTTTGAATGACAGTCATAGCCAATTTAGCATCGCCACGAGAAAATGCATCTAAGGCGCGCTGTACTTGTTTTTGAACCTTTTCACCCATGGTCTCAAGGTTGGAAAAGTTTTTAGGCGGTGATTCTTGTGATTGAATCATGCCTTTAGCGATGCTTGCTGCAAGATCCCCGATACGCTCAAGGTCTGTTACGACTTTCATAATGGCCAAAACAAAACGCAAGTCACCCGCAGCAGGCTGGCGGCGTACCAAAATGTCACGAACCATCTCATCACATTGAACTTCCAGTGCATTGATAGCACGATCACGTTCAATGGTTTTTATTGCGAGTTTATCATCTTGCTCAAGCATGGATGTTACAGCATGCCCAATGGCTCGTTCGACAAGCCCACCCATTGAAAGAACGCGTTCTTTAAGGTCTACCATTTCTTCATCAAAGCGTTTCATGGTGTGTTGCATTGTTTCTCCTTAATCTTGATCAACTGATGCAGTGTAGCATGCATTGATAGTGATTGATATATTATATTAGCCGAATCTTCCGGTAATGTAATCTTCAGTTTGCTGCTCTTGTGGTTTGGTGAAAATTTCTCTTGTTTCACCAAACTCAATCAGATTACCCATATAAAAGAAAGCGGTATTATCTGAGACACGTGCAGCCTGTTGCATACTGTGCGTTACGATAATAATGGTAAACTCTTTCTTGAGCTCATCAATCAACTCTTCAATTTTAGCAGTAGCAATGGGATCAAGGGCTGAGCAAGGCTCATCCATCAGAATAATTTCGGGCTTAATTGCAATGGTTCGTGCAATGCACAAGCGCTGTTGTTGACCGCCTGAAAGAGCTGTCCCTGGCTCTTGAATTTTATCTTTTACTTCATTCCAAAGTCCTGCACGGGTTAAAGAATACTCAACCAACTCATCCATTTCCGCTCCATCACTCACGATGCCGTGAATGCGTGGAGCATAGGCGATATTTTCATAGATGCTTTTAGGAAAAGGGTTCGGTTTTTGAAAAACCATGCCGACACGGGTGCGGAGCTGTACAACGTCAATATCAGCATCATAGATGTTTTTACCATCAAAGAGAATATCGCCTTCAATGCGGCAGCTAGGGATACGATCATTCATGCGGTTAAGGCAGCGTAGTAGCGTTGATTTACCGCAGCCAGAGGGGCCAATAAATGATGTAACTTTATTATTGGAAATCTGCAGGTTAATGCCATGCAATGCTTGGGCATCTTTATACCAAAGTTTTAGATCGCGGATAGAAATATTTTCAGAAGAGCTCATCGTATTACCTTTACCAAGTTTTTTGTGTGCGGTTGCGTAGCCAAACTGCCAAAGCATTGAGCGAAAGTAATACGGTTAGCAAGACAATAATACCTGCCGCAGTACGCTCTTCAAAGGCGCGAATAGACTCGGATGACCATGTATAAATTTGAGCTGGAAGCACGGTTGTTGCATCAAAGATACCACTTGGCGCCTCTGGAATATAAGCCATCATGCCGACAATTAATAATGGTGCAGTTTCACCCATGGCTTGCGCCAAACCAATAATGCTACCTGTTAAAATACCGGGGAATGCGAGCGGCAACACATGATGCCATACAGTTTGCAGGTTTGATGCACCCAGACCGTATGCAGCATCCCGAATGCTATCTGGAATTGAGCGTAGGGCAGCACGCGTTGCGATAATAATGACGGGTAAAGTCATTAAGGCGAGTGTTAACCCGCCTGCTAGAGCGGATGAGCGCGGCACGCCGACCATGTTGATGAAAATTGCCAGTCCTAATAAACCGTAAAGAATGGAAGGAATCGCAGCAAGGTTATTAATATTGACCTCAATAAGTTGGCTGAAGCGATTATCAGCAGCAAACTCTTCAAGGTAAATTGCAGTCATTACGCCAACAGGAACAGCAACAGCCATAGTAATAAGCAAGGTGAGTATCGAGCCAACAGCTGCTGCCAAAATACCTGCGGTTTCAGCCAATTTTGAATCACCATTGGTGAAGAAAAGGGTATTGAAGCGGAACTCAATTTTGTCATCTGCGAACATCTCATCAACATGAGGGCGATATTTTGATTTTAAACCATGCCCGTCATGGCCTTTGAGATATTGATCCACACGGTAGCTCGCAAGCACCCAAGTATCTTCGGTTGTGCCAAGCAGTTCTGGATGTTGCGCAAGTTTCTTTGGCAGTGAACGAAGGTATGATCTGCTTACCAAATAGCGGTAATTGCGTGTAATAGCCTTGTTATAGTTATCTTTTACTTCAGCATTATAACTAATAGGCACTTGGATATAGGCCTGTTGAAATGCAGGTAGTGATTTGCCAACAATATCGACAAAGAAAAATGCCAAGAATGATAAAGCAAAAGCAATGGCTGCCATCCCGTAATATTTAAAACGGCGATCAGCACGATGGCGACGGTTGAGTCGTTTGTTGTATTCCATGCTATGGCTCATTTATTCATACCTCTGGCGGAATTTTCGTATCACAATAGTTGAAATGATGTTTAAAATTAGCGTTACCGTGAGCAATACCAAGCCAAGTGCAAACGCGGCTAAGGTAAATGCCGAATCAAATTCTTGGTCGCCTGTTAATGCCTCAACGATTTTCACGGTTACCGTGGTCATGCCTTCGAGCGGATTAGCGGTTAAATTCGGGCGTAAACCAGCTGCCATCACCACAATCATGGTCTCGCCAATGGCACGTGATGCGCCCAGTAAAAACGCAGCCACAATACCAGGTAAAGCAGCTGGTAAAACAATATGCCGAATGGTTTCAGAGTGGGTAGTTCCCAAGGCCAAAGATCCATCACGCATGGGTTGAGGGACAGCACGAATAACATCATCTGAAAGCGATGATATAAATGGAATAATCATGATTCCCATGATAATTCCAGGAGTTAAGGCATTGGTGTAGTCAGCCTGTAAACCAACAGCATGGGCGATATCTACAACCAAGGGGCTGATGGTAATGGCAGCAAAGAAGCCGTAAACAACTGTAGGAATACCCGCGAGTATTTCCAATAATGGTTTGAGGCGGTTGCGCCATTTATGACTGGCATACTCCGACATATAAATAGCAGCAAATAATCCAACAGGAACGGCAACGAACATGGCAATGCCCGTAATCATAAATGTGCCAGCAAAGATGGGTACAGAGCCAAACTGAGGAACAGCAGCACCTTCACCTCGCCCTGCACCAATCAAAAAGGCTGTATCGGGGTTCCAAACTGTACCTGTAATAAAGTCCCAAAAAGATATGATGTGAAAGAAACGTAGGGATTCAAAAATAACGGAAAAAACAATCCCAACTGTGGTTAAAATTGAAAGCATCGCCGCAATAAAGAGTAAAGCAGTCATGGCTTTTTCTACTGGTTGACGGGCACGGAACTCATGTTTGATATGTTTCAAACCGAACCACAAACTGAGGCCGCCGAGTGCAAAGGCCGTACCTAAGATCATGCTGCCAGGGACTTGTAGTAAACCAAATATGGACAGAAATGAGCAAACAATGCCTACAATCAAGGCGGGGCTAGCAAATTTAATAACTGCATACCAGCCATAGAAACCAGGGCGAGAATGTAGAAAACCATGTTCCTTTTCAAGCAGAGTTGCTTTTTGTCGTGCAAATAAAAATGCCATTAAAGACAAAGGAAGCAAGCCTGTTGCAAACCAGAAAAATATATTAGCAGTGGTCATAAAAGCCTGAGCTCCATGGGTGTTTTAATTTATTAAGGAAAGTGTTTAATTTTATCTTTTGCGGCACTCTAAGTCATGGCTCATGTCATATAAAGTGCTGCGATGATGTGAGTGTGAAAATTTGTTCTATAAAAGACTTTTTATACAGTGATTTAGGAAAAACAGTGTATAAAAAATATTTAGGGGATAAAAAAAAGGCCGAAGCATGATCGCTCCGGCCTTTCCGGATTTGCAGTTAAAACGGTTTAGTGTTTCTTTTTGAAGTCATCAGCAGTGAGGTTGGTCAATGCCTTCAAGTTTGAACGATAATGATTACGCTGAGCTTTAGGCAATGCAATCAAACCAATTTCAGTACATTCACCTTCATCACCCACCATTTTTTCAGACATGAATAAGTTTGCATATTCCATCATGCCTTTAACTTTTCCGATGTGTGATTTTTTGATGTAGAAATATAATGAGCGAGCCAATGGGTAAGTATGGCCAGAGATAGTAGTTGGTGTTGGTGCAACACCATCAATTGTTGCAGGCGCAATGCTATCACTGTTTTCTTCTAAGTAGCTATAACCAAAGATGCCCAAAGCTTCTGTATCGCGTGCAAGCTTTTGAACGATTAGATTATCATTTTCACCTGAAGGGATGTAAACGCCATCTTGACGAACTTGATGGAACTTCTTGTACTTCTTGTTTTTCTTCTTGTCAGCTTTATACAGTTTTGTGTAAGCATCAATATGTTTGGTCAAATGCTTAAGAATCATGTCTTCAAACGCATCACGTGTGCCAGAAGATGCTGGTGGGCCATAAATGCGAATCGCACGGTGTGGCAACTTAGGGTTAATTTCATTCCAAAAATGGTAAGGGTTCGCCATCAAGCTAGAACCATCTTTAGTAGGAACTTCAGCAGCAACAGCTAGCATCATGTCATGACGAGAGAGGTTGAAAGAAGCTGTTTTCTTTGATTGCGCAATAGCGATACCATCATAGCCAACAACCATTTCAGTGACTTCTTTTACGCCATTCTTCTGGCATTTAGTGAATTCTTTTGCCTTCATACGACGTGAGGCATTGGTGAAATCAGGTGTATCCATGCCAGAGCCAGCACAGAATAGTTTCATGCCGCCACCAGAACCAGTTGACTCTACAACAGGCGCTTTGAAGTGCGTAGTATTGGCCAATGCTTCAGCTGTGTAGCTAGAGAATGGGTAAACAGTCGATGAACCAACTATTTGCATTTGGTCGCGAGCTTCTGCTGCGCCAATATTGATGCAAGACGCTGCAATTGCAGCAAGCATGATCATGTTCTTTTTCATGTTATTGAACTCCTTTGTTCAGATTGCAGTGTAGGATAAATATGCTATGTGACATGAGTGTGACATGAGTGTGACATAATGTGTTATAGGCTAGTGCTGAAAATAAAAAAGCCCGCGACAGGCGCAGGCTTCTTTACTCTTCAACAAGGGACTTCACACTTTTCAACAATGATATGTGAAATATATCAGGTCATTATGACAGATGTATGACATTGCTGTGTTGGATAGTGTTGGGCAAAAAAATAGCTCGCACAAAGGCGAGCTATTTCAATAATCAACAAAGTTGATTTATTTTAGAATTTAACCTGTGAATAAACACCAACTTGAGTTTTCTTCTCGGTTTTGCCAAGAACATTTTTCAAGTTAGTAAGTTTAGTATTATCATATACCAAAGAGAAGCTTACATGTTTGCGAGGAGAGTATTCAAGACCTGCAACATAACGCTTTTCTTTCTGAGGGCTAGTAGCGTTAGCTGCTAGCTTATCCTTAGTGCTTTCATAACGACCGAAAGCGCCTAAACCATTACCAAATTTGCCCCATGCCCAAACGGCCATTGCATTTTCTTTGGTTTTGTTTGCGATAGCGCCGTCAACTTTAGAGACACTGTTGATGTAGTTAGCGCCAACACGGAAATCATGTGTGCCATAAGATGCCATTACTTGATAGTTTTTAGACTTTGTATTGCTTCCAATTACGCCAGCAATAAGAGATTTAGTGCCTTTATAGCCAGTACGGTAACCGAAATCTAAAGTTAGACCTTTAATTGGATAAAAACTTACGCGAGCATCATAGTCAACAGTAGAGCCTGCTGTTTTCTTGGTAGTTGGGTTGCTGTAACCAGCACCGTTGGTAGCTGTTACAAAATAGCCAACTAGACCATCAGCTACTTTACCTTTCAAGCCAACACCTAAATCAGAAGAAGCATCATAGCCTTGAGTATCAACCAATACTTTAGAAACATAACGATGTTTCCATAGACCTTGCTCATAATCAATCCAAGGTGTATGTGATTGACCCAAACGTAATACAACAGCATCGCCCATCAACTTGCCTTCAACATAAGCATATTTCAAGAAGATATTGCTGTTTTTTGATTTCAACTTTGGATCAACAACCATATCTGTTGTGATGCGCATCATCCAATCTTTATCGAAGTAATATTTAGCTGTGAAATAAGCACGATCAACAGCAACGCCGCGAGTTTTCGTGTCAGTTACGCCGTTTTTAGTTACTTTGTAGTCAGTAGCATTTAAAAAGAATTTACCACCGATTTTTAATTTGCTTGCACCATCTTGAGCAACAGTTACGCCACCAGCAAACGCTGGAGTTGCAACAGCAGCCGTAGCTAGCAGTGCAGCAGTACGGATAAATGTTTTCATTTTCATTATTAATATTCCTCCTAGGAAAGTTGGGAGGCACGGTATAATCCGAATGTGACAAGAATGTGACAGCAATGTGACAGGAATAAGGCAGAAAGTATGATGTCAGTGCTTGTCACGTTGTTGTCATAGTTATCTTATAATTTTTAGTCATACCTATAAAGAGACGGAGAAATAAAATGATAGCAGAAAGAGCGGGTGGTTCTGTAGAGAAAGAAGTATTGTTGGAAGCATTGGTGACATCTAATGTTTATTTTGAAACGTTTAAAGATATGTCTTTGATTCAAGAAATGTCAGAAGAGCATGCGATGCTGCTGTTTGCTTGTATGAAAGAAAAGAGATTTGAAGCTGGTGAGGTTGTTTATCAGGCTGGTACAGAGACAGAAGGTGAGATGTACTTAATATTAGATGGTAAAGTGGGCGTGGAAGATGAAAGTGGCTATCGTTATGATCACCTGCGTGTAGGCGGCGTATTCGGGCTGTTTTCATTTTTGGATGACAAACGCAATCATTCCGCGACCATTCAAGCAGAAAAAAATACCGTTGTGTTAAGCTTGGAACGCAGCTACTTTGATTTAATTGCCTTGGAAGAACCAAGATTAGGTCAACAGTTGATGTATTTCATGTTTCGACTATTGAGTGAAAAGGCATTAAAAGTAGAAGTGGAGTATGCCCACATGCACCAATTCGCATTGGGTAGGAAGGTGTAAATGACAGGTGAAACAAAGAATGTAGATATTCTTATCGTTGAGGATGAAGCGGCTATTGCACGTTTAATGGAAATTCATTTGCAACGTGCTGGATATAGTGTGGTAAGCTGTGCAGATGGGCATAAAGCGGTTGAATTGCTCGAATCAAATGACTACAAGCTGATGCTTTTGGATCGTATGATTCCAGGTGTGCGAGGGTTGGATTTATTGCGCTGGCTACGCAAACAAGAAGCTTTGCACACGCTACCTGTCGTGATGGTGACAGCATTGGCACAAACTGAAGAGCGTATTCGTGGTTTGAATGAAGGGGCAGATGATTATTTGCCGAAGCCTTTTGAGCCAGATGAATTGGTGGCACGCGTTCAAGCTTTATTACGACGTTCCCTGCATGGACGGGGTAAAAGTACTTCAAGTTCATCGATTGTATTAGATCATGATGCTATGGAGGCCTTTGTGGGTGGTAAGCGGGTAGATTTGCGCCCTTTGGAATTTCGTTTATTGCAACGATTGATGAAGAAGCCCGGCAAGGTGCGAAGTAGGGAGTACTTGTTAGACCGTGTTTGGGGTGTGAATAACTTTGTTGAAGAACGTACCGTGGATGTCACAGTCAAACGTTTACGCAAGGCTTTGGCAGAGCGTGGTTTGGGCGAGGCTATTGTGACAGTGAGAGGCTCAGGCTATCGCTTTGTAAAGACTGATTTGTGATGGATAGCTTTACTGGCTTTATTGTGCCATTGTTTATGGTATTGCTATGGTGGTGGCATGTCAGGTTATTAAAGCGCGCACTGGCAAGACGCGAACGTATGTTATCGAATAGACAGGATAGTCAGAGCGATTTAGAAAAAAGACTTAACCAGCGCAGTCATCATTTGGATGAATTGTTATCGGCAATCCATGAACCTGCATTGCGTGTAGATCGTGCCGGCCGCGTGATGTCTGCCAATGATGCAGCAGCACGTTTGTTTACTATACGTGATGTCAGTTTGTTGCCTGAAGCAATGGTTATTTTTTATCGTAATCCTGACTGGCTGAAAGCCTTTGCTAAGGCGGTGCAATCGCTGCCTAGAGCTGTAGCATTACCTGAAATTTTTATTGATGAGAAAGTTTTCTTGCCACGCTTAGCAGGCTTAGGCAAAGAGCAGGGTTTGTTGTTGTATTTGGATGTGACAGCGCAATACCGATTGCAAGAGCAGCGTAAGACATTTGTTGCTGATTTGATGCATGATTTAAAAACGCCGCTGACATCGCTGCTCGGTTATGCACGGAGTATTGAGGCCTTTGCCGATGATGTAGCACTGCGCCAAGAGGCTGTGTCGGTAATTGCACAAGAGGCGATTCATGTGAATAGTCTGTTGGATGCGTTATTATCCGTTGAGCAGATTGAATATAAGGCAACGGAGCAATGCATGTGCGATGCCGTGCCTGTGTGTAGACAGGTCTGGCAGGCACTGCAACCTGAAATGGCTGAAAAAGATGTGACTCTATCTCTGCAGCTTCCTGACTCACTTGAGATTGCTATGCATGAGTCGGATTGCTTTCGAGTATTGATGAATGTGGCATCGAATGCTGTGCATTATACCGCCGATGATTCCGAATTGAATTGCAGTCTTGAAGGCAGCGTTTTATCCATTTTAGATGAGGGTGATGGTATTCCCGAAAAAGACTTGCCGCATGTCACTGAACGTTTTTATCGTGTGGATGCTGTGCGTACACGCGGTGGACATGGCCTAGGCTTGGCAATTGTTAAAGAAACATTGGACCGAGATGGTGGCCGTTTAGAATTAGAGAATCGTGAGCCGAATGGCTTGTGTGCCATGATAACGTTACCGTTGAAATATAAAGAGAGTCACCCCTAGTGGGGTGACTCTCTTAGCAAATAACGATTAATGATCGTTTGACTTAGTCAATTGCAGATAAAAGATCTTTATTGATTACAAGGTTTCTTACGCCATGACCATGGTTCTCATTGAAATCATTTTTCTCACACCATTTTCCGACGGTGGAAATGTTTACTTTAGCGACATGCGGACGAACACTCCATGTAACTTGGTAAGGAGAGCCCTGTTCATTGTATCCAGGGCCAGTGGTTGAGCCTTCATACTGAACTGGACTACCTGTATTTTTTGGGATACCTACAGCTTGATATAAACCGGATTTAGCTTTGCCGTATTTGGTTAAGTCTTTGAAGTTAAGTGCATGTTTATCATTTACCACTACATAGACCTGTGTTTCGACACGTAGTTGTGGGTTATTAATCACATCTTTACTCAAGCAAGAAGCTAGTGTTGGGCCTGGTTTTACCTGTGCAGTTGTGTACACATAATGCACTTCAATGGTGTCGCCAGAATGCAAAGCGCCATCACCATGATGACTGCTGCATACTTTATTTTTTAATGGCGTAAGTTCTTTGCTGTTTAGCGAACCTGAATATTTATAGCCACTTAGGTAACCAAAGCCATTACCATTGCCTGCATAGACTGAAAAGTCATGAGCTTTATGCTCTGCATTCTTATGGAAGTGGATGTTACAAAGATTCATGTTTGTTGATGCTGGTGCAGCGTTAAAGGTACGGTTATTGCTGCCAGAAATATCATCGATATCACGGGGTGATTGAGGCCCGAAACCCTTACCTGCTGTGTTTTGTGCAAGTAATTCACGCTCCTTTGCAATCACTGCATCTGTAACTAGGGGCTGACCGCCAGCGTGTACATTAGATGTCTGTTTGCTACCATGCTCATTGGCAAAAGCTGGTGCGCTAAATAAAGTTGTTGCAGCCAATGCAATCATAATTTTTTTCATAAGTTTAATACCCTCCCGAAGTATGTGCGCATATTTGATAATGTGCATGCATAGATTGTTTGTTAATCATACATTGTCAATAGGCAAGTGTGCTGTGGAATAATTACTAAGTTTGGTCTAGGGTATGTTTGGGAATTAAAATTTGGGTGGGAGGTAATATGGAAGTATTGTTGATTTTACTTGCAGTTATTTTGGGTTTAATTGTATGGGTAATAATAATTTACAACCGCTTGGTGAAATTAAAAAATCGTTTTCAGAATGCCTTTTCGCAAATTGATGTTCAGTTGCGCCGACGTTATGATTTAATCCCTAACTTGGTGGAAACTGCCAAAGGCTACTTGAAACATGAACAAGATACCCTGCAAAAAGTTATTGAGGCACGTAATCATGCTTTAAGTGCGATGAAAAAAGCCAGTAAAAACCCTGGTGATGGAAAACTTATGCAGGCTTTGTCAGGTGCTGAAGGTGTATTGGGTGGAGCAATGATCAATTTAAATGCTCTGACTGAAGCTTATCCAGATTTGAAAGCAGATCAGACCATGCAACAATTAACCGAAGAGCTGACCTCGACGGAGAATCGTGTGTCGTTTGCGCGTCAGGCATATAATGATGAAGTGATGTTTTATAATACTCAGCGTGAAATTTTTCCTGATGTACTATTCTCAGCCATGTTTGGTTTTCATCTGGCTGTATTGTTTGAAGTCACGAATGCTGAAGTGAAAGAGGCAGTACGCGTTAATTTTTAAATAGTCCAAATGGATTTCTTTGGTCATCAAGAACAGGCACAGCGACGGACTTACGCATTATTTATGTGGTTCGGATGTGCTGTTATCGTGGTTGTCTTTGCGGTGTATGCAGCTGTTACGGCTGGTTTATTTGCGGGACAATTATTTCAAGGTGATTCTTTTCAATCCCAAACAGAATGGCTTCAGGTGCGCTCATTTTGGAATGAGGCGCGTTTTTTCTGGGTAAGCACGGCTACGGTTTCTCTCATTATTGCAGGTAGTGTTTATAAAACACATCAATTGCAGCAGGGTGGTGGTGCAGCCGTTGCTGACATGCTTGGTGGTAAACGTTTGCCAAGCAATGTAGAGGATGTGCTGGCGAAACGGACATTGAATGTGGTTGAAGAAATGGCCATTGCTTCGGGTTTGCCTGTGCCACCTGTCTATATTTTGAATCAACCGGGTATCAACGCCTTTGCGGCTGGGTTCTCATCATCAGATACCGTTATTGGCGTGACACGTGGTGCGATCGAAATGCTGGGTCGAGATGAGTTACAGGGTGTGATTGCTCATGAATTTAGTCATATATTGCATGGTGATACGCGCATCAATATGCGTATGATGGGGCTGTTGTATGGTATGACGCTAATTTCAGATACTGGTATGCTTCTACTTACTGCACGTCATTCCGAGCGTTACTCCAGCCGTCAACGCGGTACACATCCAGCCATGCTTGTATTGGGATTCTTATTATTTTTGGTTGGCCTTATAGGCATGATGATGGCGGACTTAATTAAACGCGCAGTCTCACGGCAACGTGAATTTTTGGCAGATGCTTCAGCCGTGCAATTTACACGTAATCCGGAGGGCATCTCCAATGCGTTGAAAGTGATTGGTGGTTATAAAGAGGGTTCGCAGGTGCGCCATAATGATGCTTCACCGATGGGGCATTTCTTTTTTGGCAATGCTTTAAAACGGCTGGCTGTGGGCGTGAAAGCGACGCACTGGTGGGCAAGCCACCCACCTTTATTGGAGCGTATTCGCCGTATTGAGCCGCATTTTCGTGGGCAATTAAAGACTGTTGATCAAAAAAATAAACAGCAACGGGTATTGGCAGAAGCAAGTGTGGGATTTGCACAGAGCATGCCTGTGGATGCGCAACCTATTGAAACGACAATCAATGATTATCAGCGCTGGCTGGCTAGCGTTGGCGAGTTAGAGGAAGCAAAACTTTTACAGGCTGCAAAGCAATTGCAGCAGATGCCTGATCGTTTACGTAATTTTGCACATGATTCTTACACAGCACGTGCTGTGTGTTATGCCCTGTTATTGGATACGAATGATGCGCAGCGACATATCCAAATGTCTTTATTGGAAAAGTCAGCTGATAAGAATGTATTGCGTGAAATGCTTGATATACAACGCGAAGTCATGGATTTGGCCGTTGAATTGCGTTTGCCATTGATTGATATGATGCTGCCAGCATTAAAAGCGATGTCATTGCTGCAATATCAAGTATTTGTGAAAAATATACGCATTTTGATAAAGGCGGATCATCGTATCAGTTTGTTCGAGTATATGTTGCAGCGATTATTGTTACGGCATTTAAAGCCAAGCTTTGCAAGCATACAACTTCGCCAAGTGAAGTATCGCAAAGTACAGGATTTGAGTGCGGAATGCGGTTGCGTATTGAGTATGTTGATTGCTTGTGGCTCACATGCTGAGCCTGAGGTTTTATTTAAAACTGTAACGAGCGAGATTTTGGGCGCTTCAATGCCTTGGCCGCCAGCACGGGCTTTACATTTGACTCGTTTGGATGAGTCGCTTGCCAAGCTTGAATGTGCTGCGCCAAGCGTGAAAAAAGCATTACTTATGGCTTGTATGCAAGTGATTTTGGCAGATGGCTTGTTACATGTAAAAGAATCGGAAGCCTTGCGTGCTATTGCAGACGGAATGGATTGTCCTGTTCCTGTGATTTAATTTTTACTAAGTAGTTTCTGAGTAAGCTAAATATGTGTTGGTTGGGTGTTTTTTTTAATCATACATTTTAAGAAAAAACATTGGCGATACCTGCTCGGTTTTGCGTCATTTCTTGTGAATCTCGAGACATAGTAAATGGTATGTAATTTGCTTATCGTTTCTGTAAATTTTTTTTCTGGGGAATAAGCTATGAAATTACTGAATCTGAAACGATACTCTATTATAAAACGGCTGTCGTTTATTGGTGTTATAGCGTTGCTGGGGTTGGCGGCATCGGGTATCGCACATAAATACATGGTGGATCGTTTGATGGTTATTTCTAATCAAGAAGTGGTTGCGAATGAACTGATGGATACTTTGGATGGATTATCAGGCTCGCTGCGGGAAGCGTTTTATGCTGCGCAGCACTATGCGTTGGATAAAAACGTTGCAAAACTAGCTGTATATAAATCGTTATCTAAAGAAAATGAAGTTTCTATGGCTTTGTTAGGAAAAGATATCCCAGATAAGCAAACAAAGATGAAGATTTCTGACATGCAGGCTGCTTTGAGTGAACTTGATACAAAAGCATTGGACTTGATAGCCTTACGTCAAAAGATTGGCTTAAACAAAGATGATGGTTTGACTGGGGTTCTGCGTAATGATGTGCATGCGGTGGAAAAGAAATTAAAAGCACTGCATCAGGATAAATTGATGGTGTCGATGTTGATGCTGCGTCGTCATGAAAAAGATTTTATGCTGCGTGGTACACATAAATATATTGAAAAGCACCAGAAAGAAATTATCAAATTTGAAAAGGTTTTATCAGCAAGTGATATTAGCTTATCGAATAAGCGAGATATTCGAAAACTTATGCAAGACTATTCGGATAGCTTTAATAATTACGCATCGTTGATGGTGCTTGTTCTGAACGGTAGCAAGCAACTGGAAGGCTCTTTTCAGAATAGCCTTTTCAAAGAATATCACATGACAGATGATCTATTTGCCAATTATATTAAAAAGCTTGATGAAGAATATGGTTATGCAATGACTGTTTTGCCGCGTTATTACGCGGGTATTATGCTTTTGGTATTTATTTTTGTGACTTTGGCTGTTTGGTATATTGCACGCTCGGTTAGTGACCCCATTTCACGTGTAGCAGTGTCTATGGATGCCTTGGAAAGAGGTGACGTGATTCCTGTGCATGCCGATGAAGGTGGCGAGATTGGCGAGATGCTAGAATCTCTGGCTATTTTCCAAAAGCAATCAGCCGAAGCCACACTTTTGCGCCGTGTAGTGGAAGCATCTCCGCAAGCAACCATGATTGCAGGAGCCAAGGATTTGACGATTAGCTATCTGAACCCGGCAGCAGTTCAACTGTTTCGTAGTATTCAAGGTTTTTTACCTTGTTCCGTTGATAGCTTGGTTGGGCAATGCATTGATATTTTTCATAAAGATCCCGCGCAACAAAGAAAGCTTCTTGCTACGAAATCAAATCTTCCAATGACTGTGAATTTTGTTGCAGATGGTCGCCGGATTGAGTCTTCTACATTCCCGATTGATAACCATGTAGGCGAGTGGGATTCGATCATGGTATCGTGGAATGATGTGACTGAGCAACATACTTTGGCAGAGGATTTTGAAGGTAGTGTTGCTGTGATGGTGAATGATATGATTGAGGCATCAGTAGGCATGCAGGTCTCCAGTGAATCCCTTTCTACCACTGCTCAGGAATCGACAACGCAAGCGGAGAGTGTTGCTAGTAGTTCAGCAGAAGCCAATCAAAATGTGATGACTGTTGCATCAGCGGCAGAAGAGTTAACTGCATCCATTGCAGAAATTACACGGCAAGTACGTGATGCCGTGGAAATGTCAGGTGAGGCAGTGGAAGAGGCTGAAACAACCAATAAAAATGTCGCTAAGTTAGCCAGTGTATCAGAAGAAATTGGTCAGGTTATTCGGGTGATTACTGATATTGCAGAGCAAACCAACTTGTTGGCACTCAATGCTAGTATTGAGGCGGCACGGGCAGGTGATGCAGGGCGTGGTTTTGCGGTAGTGGCAGGTGAAGTTAAAGAGCTTGCTAATCAAACTGCTAAAGCCACCGAAACCATTGCTGGGCAAATTTCATCCATTCAAAAGGAAAGTGATGGTGCCGCCAAGGCGATTAGTCATATTGGTGAAACCATTCAGAAGATGAATGATATCAACCAAGCGATTTCAGCCGCCACAGAAGAGCAGAATGAAGCAACACGAGAAATTTCTCAAAGTGTGCAATACGCCTCGGATGCGACGCAACGTGTTACAGAAGCGATTGCTTCGGTAACAGAAGCCTCGGGAGAGACTGGAAAAGCTGCTAGTGATGTATTGCTTGCATCGACGGATATTCGTCAGAAAGGCGAGAGTTTGTCGGAGCGGGTACGCGATTTTTTAGTCGAATTGCGTCGCCAATAACTAGTGACGCAAATGATTGCCAAGATGTTCTCCAAGAAAAGCTAAGGTGTGGGGCAAAACCTGCATCGGATAAACTATTGAAAGATAGGGTGTCCAGTGCAGGCAGTTTAACTGCTCAGGTGCGCCGTGTAGCATGTGCTACGGCGGAAATAAGTAAGGTGGTGAAGTTGGCGAAAAGTGATGAAAGCGATGTGTTGGGGCTGCCAAGCAAGATTTCCAATGAGATTTTAGCTGATGTGGCAGTTTCGGACATGAAAAAAACACCGCGTTCACGATCGGCATGGATCAAACGTTGGATTTCAGGAGAGCACTCACGGCGTGAATGGCTTCTTTTGGGAGAGCGTGTTTTTTCACATCCGCGTTATGCCATTTTAATTGTTGTTGCGCTCGTATTGTGCATGTTGGAGCGCTATAGCTTTGTGCTGGCAATGTTGGCTGTATTTTTTGTGATTGAATGGTGTTTGCGCTTTTGGTTGCAAAAAGAGAATCATTTTCGCAACCGTGCAGAGCTGATATTTTTGGTATTGGACGGCTTGGCAACGATTAGCCTTATTTCTACACTATTCATGCCTGTGAACCCCTTTCAACAGGCTATTTACTTGCGCATCGCTAGGCTCTTTCGTGGCATGTATATGTTGCGCATGTTGAGGATTTTCCGTTTTCTTACCCATGATACTTTTGTTTATTCGCTGCCATTTGCTTTGCTGGTGGTTGGCTTGGCCTGTGTTGCCATAGCCATGCCATCGGTAGCGATGTATATCGGGGTATTATTGTTGCTTGAAGGTGTGTGTCGAATAGTCTCTATTCTTAAAGTCTTACCTGACGGCGGGCGCAAAAGATCTGAGCTGACGTTCGTGTCGTTGGATATGCTTGCCAGTGTTGCGATATTAGGGCTTATTCCTGGTGTGGCGGCAGCTTGGGTTGGGCTACGTGGGATTCGCTTTCTGGTGATGCTCAACCCTGTTGGTAATATTGCTAAGGCAGCCAAGCGAGTGCTTTCTATGCAGGAAGTTCGCAATGAAAGCAGTATGTTGGCAGGTATGTTGGTAGCGATGATGATTATGGGATCACTATCAGTGCTATACCTTTACCCTAAAATGGACATCAATGCTGATGGAAGTATTACCTCGGCAGATTATTTGCCATTTCAGGTAATGTTGTATGTTTTTCGTGTGCTCACTGATCCTGGTGCTGCAACGCCAGAAGCCTTCTCAGCTTGGTTGGTCGGGCTGACATCGGTACTGGTCCTTTCTGGTGTATTTTTCTTTGCTTTGATGGTCAGCCTTGGTTCGAATGTTATGCAATATATGTTACGAGAGTTGAGTAATAGCCCTTTATCTGCGCGTGAGCAGGTGGTTTTTTCCGGTTGGAATGATCAGTCGTTAGCGATTCTGAAAAGGTTGGATAAGTTCTTTGCGCGTATGCGGCAAAGCATGTCTTCGGTGTGGATTTTTCATGGGGAGGCCTTGCCTGAAGCAAACAGTGTTGGTAGTTGGTTGTCGATACGCGAAGTGCCATCGGGTAGTCGAGACTTGATGGAACGTTTTCATTTGACGGGTGTTCGGCAGTTAGTGTTGTTTGCTAAGGATAACGAGGCTTTGGATACAGAAAATTTGGTGGATACCCATCATTTGGCACGCGATTTAAAAGTTGATGGTATGATGATTTCAGAGGCTGAATTATCGACACGGTTGAAAGCGGTGTATAGCGATTCCATGTCGATGTCGGTATTGAACTCGGCACCTGTGGCTGCGCGCATGCTTTATCAAATGCACCATTGTGCTTGGATGCCTGAATTGGGCATTCGCATGCTTGATGCTGTGGCTGGTGAGATAGGCCTGAATACCATGGCCTGGAAATTTGAAGTGCAAGCAGGCAGTGGCATGGTACTGGTATCTGTGGGCCAAGAAAAGCAAGTCTTGGATGCTTGGTTAACCGATTGTTTTGCATCAGGTGTAAATCTTTTGGCGGCACGCCGTGAGGATGGTTCGTTCGTTTTATTTAGCGATTTGATGCATGCTAAACAGAGCGAAGTGTTCAGTGACGTTGTGGGTTTGGGTGGTTCGTCACTACTTTGGCCAGGCATCATGGAAAGCGCTCTATCCATGGATGCTGATGAACCATATCAGAATTCATTAAAGCAATTTACATGGCCTGAAACATGGGACCTATCCATGATATTCCTAGGCTGGCATGCAGGGTTACCAGCCATGATTGAAGAAATGGCTCTTAAGCATCACAAGCTTACCGTACATGTATTGAGCACTGTGCATGAAGATAAACTAACGCTGCAAAACCGTAGTATGAAAGATGCTTGTGAACGTGCTCTGGCACATTCTAAATGTGAGCTAAAAGTGTCGCTGCATGTTTGGGATGGGCTGGATACCGAAGTTTGGCAATCATTATTGCGTGGTTGCAAAGTAATGATGTTTTATCCTGAAGAGCAACCCAATGGCAGTGAAGATTCGTTGCTTGAATTGTGGTTTCATGAAGTAGCATGGGTTCTCTCGGAGCGTAAAGCCAAGGTGAAGTGGTGGACACCACCCAAGTTGATGGTGTTGCCGCGAAGTGGTGAGCACATTTCATCTTTTGAAATGGCCGGGTTGGACTACCCTGATTTGACCGTGGATGTTGGTTCCCCCGATGCATTTCATGATGTGTTCATGGCAAGGCAGTTGCTTACACACGCAAGAAAACACTTGAATCCAGAGGAAAGTCAACAAGATGAAAAAAGCTATGCCTTTATGGATGCCATGTTGGGTGATGCGGTTCTTGTTGAAGATGTAGCAACGACGCGTTTGGTGGAAGTCGAAGCTGGCATGGATTGGCTACCTGTATACCGAGAAGCCTTACGGCGCGGCTGGATGCTCATGGCATATGTGATGCCAGAAGTTAAACACGAAGGGAAAACAGCATTTACTGTATTGGATAAGCTGTTCCCACAACCACAGGATGATACGGGCAGTCGTATGCATTTATTGGCTGGCTCACCTGTGATGGAGATGGATGTTCCAGCACAGACGGCGAGCCTGTTATTTTGTCGGCGTGGTGTGTTAAATGTGAATGATACGGAGGAAAATATAGCCGAGACTGCTGTTGAAATAGATGTGAAAGAGCTGGTGAATGAAAAGGTTGAGAAAGTGATTGAAGAAGCTCCCGAAGTTATGCCTGAAAATACACAGCAAGAAGTTGTAGACGAAGCTATGCCTGAAAATAGACAGCAAGAAGTTGTAGGCGAAGCTATGCCTGAAAATAGACAGCAAGAAGTTGTAGGCGAAGCTATGCCTGAAAATAGACAGCAAGAAGTTGTAGACGAAGCTATGCCTGAAAATAGACAGCAAGAAGTTGTAGACGAAGCTATGCCTGAAAATAGACAGCAAGAAGTTGTAGGAGAAGTGGTTGAAAAAACTGTTGAAAATGAAGCTGAAGTAGTTTCTGAAGAAGGTGTTGAGAGTAAAAGTGTGGATGTCATAAAACAAGCCGAAATAAGGTTGGAAAAGGCTGTACTGGAAGGTGAAGTGATGAATGATTCTGTGTGGCCGCAACAGGCGGATAAACGATTGTTAAGAGTGCTTAAGAAACAGGTGGACGGTTCGTTAGAGCTATTAAATGAGAGTTGTGAAGAAGGCTTAGTCAAATTGACAGAAGTCCTTGATATGGGTGTATCGGAAGAAGTTGAAGATTTGATTATGGCGGCACTAACTGATTTGCAAAATATTGATCGTGTATCGCAACGTTTGAATAATGTAAAAAGTTGTTTGAAGGACTGGTCGAATCATGTGCCAGAAAGTAGTCAGACAGCCTTGTGGAAAGAGGAAGTTAGCCAACGTTATGTCATGGAAGAAGAACGTATGGTGCTAAAGGGGGAATTATGAGTGGGCCAAGAATATTAATCGTTGAAGATTCAACCATGGTGCGGATTACAGTAAAACGCACTTTGGCAAAAGTTGATTTTCAGGTGGAGGAAGCCAAAGACGGACAAATTGGTTTGGATATGGCAATCGCATCAGCGGATAATCCTTACGATTTGATTTTAACTGATTTGAATATGCCAAATATGGATGGCTTAACGATGATTCAGAATATTCGAGCTATTTCAGCCTATGCAGAAACACCGATTGTTATGCTGACGACGGAATCGGGCGAAGGTAAAAAAGCGATTGGTCATGAATCTGGAGTTTCAGCATGGTTGGTCAAACCCTTTGAGCCTGACGCATTGATAGAAGTGGTAGGCAGCATGTTATTTTAATTTATGATGATTTTAACAAGCGATTTTTACTGAATTAATTGGATTTCGGAGTAAAGTATGGATGAAGAGTTATTAGCGGAATTTTTAACGGAAAGTAAAGAAAATCTATCTTCCATCGAACAGCAGTTGATGGATTTAGAGGTAAACCCACAGGATGAAGAAATTCTGGGGGCAATTTTCCGTACCATTCATACGGTGAAAGGCAGTTGTGGGTTTCTTGGTTTGGTTGGTTTGGAAAAGGTGGCGCATGCAGGCGAAAACCTTTTAAGTAAAATACGTTCGTTAAAGTTTGAGATGAATGCAGACCTTGTATCTTTATTGCTGGAGTGTGCGGATGCAATTACAGGTTTGTTGGATGCTCTTGAATCAGAAGGTGCAGAACCAGATATAGATCATAGCGATTTGATTAGTCGCCTGCATGTTGCTGAGCGTTTGGTGGCAACAGTAGCAGGTGGTGAAGAGCCTGTGATTGGAACTGAAAAAGAAGATTCTGGCAGTGAGATCGACGATGGTTTCGCAGAGCTTAAAGTATGGGCATCGGATATATCTGATGAGGGTCTGAGAGCATTGGTAGCCAAGGGTTGGGTTTCTGCGCAAGCGGTGATGGATATAGGTTTTGCAACATTAAAAGAGCTGAATGGTTTTACAGCTGGCGATGCTTTGAAGCTATTGGGTGTGGCTAAGGGTGTGGTGGCTAAAAATTGCAGTAGGGATGTTAAGCCAGAGGTTCGCAAACAAGTCGAGCCTAAACCTGAATCGGTAAAAGAAGCACCAAGAGAGAAGCTGGCGACCGCATCAGACACACTGACAATCAGCCCTGCCCCTGTGAAGAAAACAGCAGTCAAATCGAGTGCCGCAAAACCCAAAAACAGTGGAAGTATTCGTGTGGATGTGGATCTGCTCGATTCTTTAATGAACCAAGTGGGTGAGTTGGTATTAACGCGTAATCGCTTGGTGCAAATGGTGTTGGCATCAGGAAATATGGAGTTTGTGCGTGTAAGTCGCGATGTGGATCATATTACCGAGCAATTACAATCGCAGTTTTTGCGTACGCGTATGCAACCCATTCAAAGTGTTTGGAACAGTGTGCCACGTATTGTTCGTGATATGGGCAAGCAGTTGGAAAAGAAAATTTCTGTGGTTATGCAGGGAGAAGAAACTGAATTAGATAGAACAATTCTAAATGCTCTAAAGGATCCATTAACACACATTATTCGTAATAGCTGTGATCACGGTATTGAAATGCCAAATGAGCGTCGGTTAGCGGGTAAACCTGCGGAAGGAACTTTGCGTTTATCAGCGTCACAAGAATCAGGCTTTATTGTTATTTTTATCGAAGATGATGGTGCAGGTATTAATGCTGAACGGGTGAAAGATAAAGCTGTAGCCATGGGTGTGTTGACAGCAGAGCAGGGCAGTAAAATTAGTGATAAGGCTGCGCTTCAATTGATTTTTCATGCGGGTTTATCGACATCTGAGAAGGTTAGTAACGTATCCGGCCGAGGTGTCGGCATGGATGTGGTGCGTACCGAAATTGAAAGGGTTGGTGGAAATGTTGATATCAGTAGCGAGCCGGGTAAAGGCACAGCGCTTCGTATTCGTATCCCACTCACCTTAGCGATTATTTCTGCAATGATTGTGAGCTGTAAGGGGCAACGTTTTGCCATTCCTCAAATGAGTATTCAGGAATTGTTAAGTGCGCCTGAAAGTTCAAATGAGTGGCGTGTGATTGGTGGGCAATCATTTTTCCGTTTGCGTGGAAAGCTATTGCCGATTATACGTTTGCAAGAAACACTGAAGTTGAATGATAGCGTTGAAGGTAAAGGATCGATAGTGGTGGTTGATTTGGGTGATCGTCACTTTGGTGTGTTAGTCGATCAGGTTCATGGATCCGAAGAAATTGTTGTGAAACCGCTTGGTGTGCATTTTCAACACTTGGGATTTTATGGCGGTTGCAGCATTTTAGGTGATGGTGTTGTGATCCCAATTTTTGATTGTAATGAACTGGCTAACTTGATGCAACTGTCGCCTGAAGTGGAAGCGATGCGTCAAGCTGAAGAAGGTGATGAAAATAGGCTTGGTCAGGATGAGTTACAGCATACATTGGTCTTTTCGCAAGGCCAGCAACGCTTTGCTATTCCCATGGTTCTTATTGAACGTTTGGAACTCTTTTCTGCAGAGCGTATTGAATATTCGGGAACTTCAGAGGTGTTACAGTACCGCGGTGATGTGATTGCGGTGATTCGTTGGAGTGATTTGATTGAAAGTGGCGAGCGAGCCAGCAGTGGTGATGTGTATGGTCTAATTTTATCGGATGGGCATAAACGCATGTGTTTACAAGTCGAAAAAGTGGAAGATATTCTTGAAACACCGTTAGAGATTAAAATGCGTTCTGAGAATCCTTTGTTTTTGGGTACAGCGGTGATTGACGATATAGCAACAGAAGTGATTGATGTATTCGAGGTGGTGAAAAAAGTGGATGCAAACTGGTTTGTACGCACATCAATTGTATCTGATTCAGCAGAGAGCAGCTCGCGGCAGAGAATTTTGTTTGTTGAAGATGCTGCATTTTTTAGGAATTTAGTGATGCCAATTTTTGATGTCTTGGGTTATGACGCATGGGTGGCAAGAGATGGGGTTGAAGCATGTAAAATCTTAGAACAAAGAGCTCCTGACTTGATTCTGACCGATTTGGAAATGCCCAATATGGATGGCTATGAGCTGACTGACTGGGTAAGAGGGCGAGAGGAGTTTGATGGTATTCCCATCGTTGCGCTAACAGCAACGCCTGTGGATGAAATTGATATGGCACATAGGGAAAAATTTGTGGCAGTGATGTTGAAATTAGACCGTCAGAGTTTAACAGAAGGCTTGGATGGAATTATGGCAAGCATAAAGCAGAGAGAGCCCTCACGTGTTGAGGGTCCAGTAGTTGTAGCTAATTGCGTTTGATATGAATGTTTGTTGAAGAAGGGAGTCCTATATGAATACATTGGTGACTGTGAGAGATTGTTCACGGGTAGATACAGAGCTGCTGACTTGCCGGGTAGGCGATCAATGGATTGGTTTTCATGTGCAGCAAGTACGTGAAGTGGTGACTAATCAGGAAATCACTCAAATGCCCTTATGCCCAGATACTGTGCTTGGCCTAATTAACTTACGTGGCCGCGTGATGACTGAGCTGGATGTGCGTAAGGTGGTGGGCTTGCCTGAAAGGGGCAAAGGTGAGCCTTGTCGTGTGGCAATTATTGAAACTAGCTCGGGCGAAGATTTTGGTTTGGCTGTGGATGATGTGGGTGAAGTGATGCTCTTGAACCCTGATGATTATGAACCGACACCGAGTTCCTTGGAGGCTGTTTGGCTACAGGTGAGTGAAGGCGTTCTGAAATTGAAGGAAGGTGTTTTGGTATTGGTTAATGTAGATCGCCTTATTGCATTAACGATTCCTAGCACGGGAAAGGCTGCTCCAGAGCAGGCCGCACTACATTGAAGTATGATGAAGTAGAGAATTTTGTATGACAAAAAAAGCATTGATTGTAGATGATGCCAAGGTTGTACGAACCTCTTTGGGGCGCATTATGAACAACCTGGGCTTTGAAGTGCTGGAAGCAGCCAATGGGCCGCTGACTCAAGAGAAAGTGCATGATGGCATACCGGTGTTTTTTTTGGGTTGGAATATGCCTGTGATGAATGCTTATGGTTTTTTAGTGGCGCTACGTTCAGATTCTAAACACATCATAAAACTATTTGATAAAGAAAAGGTGCAGAATAAGTTAGATATTGTTGGCATAGTGTACCAAGGTGAGTAAATTAATACGAGTATTGATTGTTGATAATGATGTGATTTTCCGCACTTTTCTTCGCAGTTGTATGGATGAGTTGGAGCATGTGGAAGTGCTAGGTGTAGCACGTGATGGGCGAGAGGCATTGCAGAAAATTAAAGCGTTAAAACCTGACTTGGTAACGTTGGATATGGAGATGCCATTTTTAACGGGAATTGAAGTGTTGAAATGTTTGCAAGAAGAAGCACCAGAAACAAGCGTGTTGATTATTAGTAGTGAATCTGAAACAGGTGCTGAACGAGCTGTGCAAGC
>Ga0316203_1000204_pt1 | contig 96842 bp, 87 predicted proteins | sample 6monrhotite_MG_FD_204940 | JGI IMG/M metagenome (GOLD analysis project Ga0316203, IMG submission 204940) | Microbial mat bacterial communities from mineral coupon in-situ incubated in ocean water Damariscotta River, Maine, United States -... | ecosystem: Environmental > Aquatic > Marine >... | reverse complement strand
GTCAGTTCAATTGAATCGACTGTAGAATCTGACGGGATCATATAGGCGCTGCCTTCATCTCCGGCAGGCGCACCATGGCCCGCATAATACACATATACCTTCGACTGTCCTGGTTTGATCCAATTAAACAGTTTGTCTTTGTGATTGCCGCTATTGCCAAACACAAAGACAAGCTGCGATCCGGTGGCGTCCTTGAGGTGAATAATGTTGCCCTCTTTGACACCGAGTGCATCCTTGAAATAGCGCTTGATACCTTCTGCATCGGCATAGGCTGGCGTTACATTAGGGATATCTTTGCCCTGTTTCTTGTATTCCGCATTGCCAACGATGACGGCAATGTCATCGGGGTGAGACGCCGATGACCGAAAACGCACATTAACTGAAGTGGTGGGGAAAGTGTTAGCAATACCACCATACTCATCGACCGGCTTTTCTGCAGGAAGCCCCAGCGGGACAGTAACGAGTGCATCTTTCTCATTCTCGTCCGACCAAACAGCTCCAGCACTTTCGGTTTTTTCTAGACCATTGTTATCTAGTTTTGTTTCCTGAAAATCTGCTCCCCGAAAGAAAGCATCCCCGAGGTCGGTTCGCCTAAGACTTGCTCCCCAAAGGTTAGCTCCTTGAAGGTTGGCGTAACGAAGGTAGGCATCCTGACGGTTGGCGTCTTGAAGATCAGCTCCCTGAAGGTTAACTCCGTGAGCTCCGATATTATGCAGGTACGCGCCCCCTATGACGGCTCCCTGGAAATCACAGTTTGGGCATTGCCCTGTCGACTTGAACCTCTTCAAATCCGAGGTATTGTAGGCGTATCCTTCCTGTAAGCTCAGTAGAAGGATCGTAACTGTTCCGCAGATAGTCAGTAATCTACGCATGTTGCACCGATGAATTAGTTGAAAGGAGCTTTCTGGACTTTTCGTTCAGCGTTTCCACTTCTCCATCAACCTTTCGTCATCTTCTCTAGCCTGCGCAACCCTGTGAACTTATCCATACGATCATTTAAGCATGATGTACAATCCATCGTCCAATAAATCACGTGGGGACTTATCCCCATTCACAATTTACGCATTCTGATCCCGCCCATAGTAGCGACGCGCGAAATAGGACACCGTCCCGTCCAGGTATTTCCCCAGCTCCGCATAATTGACCTTGCCGTCACCGTCTCCGTAAGGCGCGGCATCGGCTTCTCCACTCATGCCTTTAAGAAAGTATTCGCTGAACAGGCCATGCGTCTTGTCCTCTTCCCACGACGCCATCTGATTTACCGCACCAGCCGATATAACCGCCAGGTTGGCGGGCATATTCAGGGTTTTGGCTTTTAGTATTACAACGGTGACAGTCCACTTTAATAAACCACCTCCAGCGCGAATGACCGTTCTCCCAAAACAATGCTTCGACAGGAGACAGACACAATTAAATGCACTGTCACCATAACTTATTGATGTTTCCATTGGGCTATTTTTTGGGTGTTCCTGATGCGGCAGGGACGACTTTACAACGAGCTCGGTCCAGGGGGTGTGGTTATCGATACAAGTTATCGTACAACTTCAGACATAATTCAACCTAATGGCGACGAAGGGCGGTCAGAGATGGGGCCGATATCGTGCAATTTACCTTATTTTACGGCAAGGCTGAACAGTGCCAGGTCGTGATTTCTTCCGCGAAGGCGTGTCGTGCCCAGACTTTCGAGGTGATGCTGCGGCGGTAGTTTCATACGCGCCAAAAGGTCGCCGGAAATCAGCATCATACGGTCGAAATCGCGGCACGCCTGCTCGATACGTTTGGCCGTATTAACGGTATCACCAAAATATACGATTTCACGTTTTTCATCACCGCATTCACCGGCGACCACAGGGCCGCCATGAAGCCCGACCCTGAATTTGGGTATACAGCCAAACGCTGTCTGATAGGACGGCCCGGCGGCGGAAATTAAATCACAGATCGCGACGTAACATTCTATGCAGCGGGCGTTGGCGACGTCGTCACCCATCGGCCATGTAATCACCACTTCGTCGCCAATATAACGGTGTGTTTCCCCGCCAAACGCCAGCACAGGTTCGGCGATGTCGAAGAAAAACCGCGAGATCAAAGCGTGGGCCCCGACATCACCGAGGCGCTGTGCCAACTGGGTAGAGCCGACGATATCGACGAACATGAAAATCCGTTCCTCATTTACTGGTCGGTGATACCGACCAAGAATGAAGTTGGTCAGGACCCGTCCACCGACGATCCGTCGAACCTGAATGACAAAATGCAGGGCTGATACGGCGACAAACGCAAACACGGTATCCCGCAGAAATCCAATGGAAAACCATTGTGCCATTGGCAAACCGCGGTTTCCAAGCAGTGCCCGCGACACAATAATCGCCGCCATCAGCACGGCGGTCGAGGCAATGGCACCAACACTGAAAGATGTCAAAAACGGCATTTGCCGCAGACGCTTTTTCCAGGGGCCATGGCGAAGAAACATCTCGAAGGACCAGATGGTGACGCCAATAATGATCCCGCGCAGCGCGCCTCGAAGCAACGAACTTGCTGACAATTCTGACCGAATGGCAATGTCGAGAACCGCCGCGTAGCTTGCGCCAATCACAGCCGAGGCGGCGATCACGACAACAAACAAGGACAGTTTTGCCCGTGTGCGCGCTGTGCTCATTGCAATGCCTCTTGCCGTTCAACCTGGGTCAGTCATGTACGCTAAGAGGGCGATAGTAATCGATAAATCCCGCTCCTAGAATGACTTTCGACAAACGGCCTAATGGGCGTGCACGTTCTCACCCCGGGCCAAGCTCAGATGATGGGATTGGTGATGGCTGTCGGAAACCATCAAGCCGTAGAACCCCAGTCCACGGATATGGGCAATTTCGCCCGCGTCCTTGGCAGTGACGGTCAATATTGCGCCCGTTGCCGTCATCTTTGACGTGACCGCCCACCCGTTGAGGCCGTCGATCATCGGTGCATGCGCGGGAACCATCGCCTGTATCGCCCGCAACGCCTCACCCTGGCCCGTGATGCGCGTTTCCAGGCCACCATCGATATCGATTTTTTCGACCTCGGTATCCATCACCAGACGGTTCATATCAACCAGATGGGCGCGTAACCCGGCGACATCGACCTGCGACCAATCCGTTTTCGGGTCGGCTTCCAAGATGGTAATGATTTCTTGAATTGCGCCAAAGGCATCCTGACCCGGTGATGTCGGTATCGCGTCACTTTGCGTGGCGGTTTGCATCGCATGCGGGGAAGCGTCGCTGTGCATCGTATTATGCTTAGCCCCGGCTTGAGCGTATGCGCCGTTGATATTTTGAACCAGCAGTGTTCCAGTCAGAACAGAGGCAAAAATAAGTTTATCCAAATTCATTAAGCGATAACTCCATTAGCGTTGGGGTCTCGATTGAAAAGACCATTGGGCTGAAACTTTCCAGAAAATTATATAGCCGATCACTGCAAGTTTATTTATGATTTCGATCATATAATTCTGTTGGAAATGATAAAATGCCCAGTTCTCAAATGCCCGCCCCCTTGCCAACGCCGCCCGCCGCAATTGGCCGCAGGCAACTGGCACCGGGGGAAACCCTATTTTTTCAGGGCGACCGGGCCTTCGCAGTTTTCGCGGTCCGACACGGCCGGATACGTCTGCTTCGTCATTTAGCCGATGGCAGCACCGTCGCGCTATATGTTGCCCACGACGGAGAGACCTTCGCCGAAGCCGCTTTATTTTCAGACGTGTATCACTGTGATGCCATTGCCGACGTCGCCTCAGAAATCGACATCCACCCCAAGGAGGCCTTATCGCAGGCATTAGACGACGACCGATTAGCGGCGAAGACATTTATGGCCCACTTGGCCCGGCAAGTGATTTCACTGCGCGCGCGCCTGGAAATTCGCAATATTCGCTTGGCTGAGGAACGGGTTATCCATTTCCTTCAATTGGCCGTCGATGACCATGACCTAAGCGTCACCTTCCTGCGGCCCCTAAAAGACATCGCCAGTGACATCGGCCTGACCCACGAGGCTTTTTACCGCACCCTGAGTAAGCTTGAACGTTCAGGAACGATCACCCGTCACAAGCGCACCTTGACGCTTGTTGAGCGGGCATGACTTTCAACACCTTGACCGAGCCTTGTCGAGCCAGCCTGAGACATTCTCGAACCGATCCGGCAGCTCTCCACCTTGAGATGTGAAATTACGAGGGACCATGATGAGCCGCAAAAAACACCTACGCCCCGACGATCACCAACGCCCGCGTACGTGCAGCTGCGAAATTATCGCTGAACTCGACTGAACAGTCGACGCGGGATTTGCACATTTTCTCGATCACCTTGCGCGATTGCGGGCGCACGCCGGATAATATGACCAGCGTCCCTTGCTCTCGACATTTGTCGATAAATGAAATCAGTGCCGTCGCGCCTGTTGCGTCAATCATCGGCACGTGGCGCATCCTCAGGATAAACACCTCCGGCGGTCGGCTCATCCGCGATAGAATGTCGGCCAAACGTGCGGCTGCGCCAAAGAAAAACGGGCCATTGATTTTGTAAACTTCGATACTTTCCGGCAAATCCCCCAATCCCGCATAGGGCGCAGGCAGAGGAACGGCAAGATCATCGACCTCTTCAATCGATAGGCTGATTTTATTTTGCACTTCAACGACCTCGGCCATTCGGTGCATAAACAGAATGGCGGCGACAACCACGCCGGCTTCGATGGCCACGGTTAAATCAACCAATACCGTCAGCCCAAAGGTCAACAGCAACACCAAACGATCCCCCATGGGCGCAAACATGAGATGCCTGAATTGATTTACCTCACTCATGTTCCAGGCAACAACGACAAGCACCGCGCCAAGGCTGGCAAGCGGCACAAAGGACGCCAAGGGCGAGAGCAGAAGAATAAACAGCAATAAAAAGATCGCATGGATGAGTCCGGCAATTGGCGTCCGTCCACCGGAGCGAATATTGGTTGCGGTGCGCGCAATCGCCCCTGTCGCCGGAATACCGCCAAGGATCGCCGAACAAAGGTTGCCAATGCCTTGCGCCACCAGTTCACAGTTGGACCGATGCCGACGCCCCGTCATGCCATCGGCGACGACCGCGCTCAACAGTGATTCAACTGCGGCCAGGAAGGCGATGGTGAAGGCGCTGGGCAACAATTCAACCATGCGATCCAGCGACAACGCAGGCCAGGTTGGGATCGGTAAAACATGTGGAATACCGCCGTAGCGCGAACCGATTGTATCGACATCCAATCCCAACACCCATACCGCAAGGGACCCGGCAACAATGGCAAACAAAAAAGCCGGTAACTTTGGTGCACTATGGCGCAGGACAACGATCAACCCGAGGCTAAGGGCAGCAATGGCAATGGTCGCTCCATCCAGTGTATGAAAGCGATCTCCATACAGTACCCACTTATCAATAAAGTCCGAAGGAACGCGATCAATCTCAAGCCCAAAAATCTCCTTGATCTGGCTTGAGAAAATAATCAGTGCAATCCCTGAGGTAAACCCCGTCACCACCGGAAACGGAATATACTTGATGTAGGTGCCAAAACGGGCAATTCCGAAAAAGATTAAAATGCCCCCGGCCATCAACGTCGCCTGAACCAACCCTTCATATCCGTAGGTTTCGACGACGTTGAATACGACGACAACAAAGGCCCCGGTTGGCCCACCGATTTGAAACCGTGAACCGCCCAGCAGAGATATCAGAAATCCAGCGACGATTGAGGTATATAACCCACGCTCAGGCGAGACACCTGAGGCGACGGCCAGGGCCATGGCCAAAGGCAAAGCAACGATGCCAACGGTCAGCCCGGCAATCACATCATGACGGAATGCGCTCAGTCCATATCCCTCGCGGAATACGGTATAGAGTTTGGGAATAAAAAAATGCCACTGCGCAGATTTTTGCGATTGGTGTTCGTTCATAAGTCATCCTTGACGGCGGGCGCGCCGACGCAAGACAATAAACTACGCGGCCATCGCCAACTGTGCCAGTGAAGAGGCGCACATAACTCAAGGAATTACATTAAGGCGCAGTGATCTCTTCGTGTATCGTCTGACACGGCGTCACTTTCAGGCGGCCCCGGATAATCACGAAAATTGAGGCCTAGGCGCCCTGCATATCGATTGCCTCAGACGGTAGGGCAACGATCAGTCCGTCGAGTTCCTTGGTCAAGGTGATTTGACAACCGAGGCGTGAGTGGGCGGTCAGGCCATAGGCAAGGTCGAGGATATCTTCCTCCTCCTCCTCGGCGGGCTCCAGCTTGACGATCCAGTCGGGGTCAACGATCACATGGCAGGTTGAACACGCCATGCACCCTTCACAGGCCCCTTCGATATCGATGCCGTGTTGTTGGGCGACCGCCATAACCGTATGGCCTATCTTGGCCTCGACGTCTCGGCGCGAGCCATCGGCATTAATAAAGGTCATCGTAATCTTTTGAGACAAGTATCGCGGCTCCGAGCGGTCGAAATCTAGACTGAGAAACTTTCGCCACAGCCGCAGACGTTTTTGGCATTGGGGTTGCTGAACACAAACTTGCTTTCCAGCTTGTCCTCAACGTAATCCATCTCACTGCCAATCAAGAACATGACGGCGGCAGAATCAATGAACAGTTTCACACCTTTAGTCGCAATTTCTTCTTCCAGGCCTTTTTTCTTTTCGGCGTATTCGAACACATAAGACATCCCCGAACAGCCACGGGAATTTACGCCGACGCGCAGGCCGGCGACAGGTTTGTCACTGTTGCTCATCAAATACTTGATGCGGTCAGCGGCAGCGTCTGAGATGGTAACCAATTGAGGTGCGGTCATTGTCATTTGTTTCCAGCGTTATTGTTTAAAAATAGGCTCAGAACATGCCGAGTGCAAGTTTGGCGTCCTCGCTCATGAGGTCCTGCGTCCAGGGTGGGTCCCAAACCAAAGCCACTTCGACTTCGCCAGTCCCCTGGACCTTGGCGATAGCATCAGCCACCCAGCCCGGCAAATCACCGGCAACCGGACAACCAGGCGCAGTCAGGGTCATATCAACATCGACCCTACCAATATCGGAAATTGCCAATTTCAGGATTAGCCCGAGATCATAAATATTGACTGGAATTTCCGGATCAAAAACGGTCCGCATGGCTTCGATCACCAACTCTTCTGAGGCGACCACAGCACCATCCGCCAGCGGCTCACCCGCTGTCGCCGTGAAGTCATCTGGAATGTCCACCGGTGCCCCATGGGCCGGCATATAACCGTAATCCATTACTTATCTCCGTTGCTGGCCGTTTTATGGCCTAGTTTCTTAAAATGTTCCAACATCGCCAACATGCCGACCTGTCGCTGTGTGGTCAGTGCGCCGAGATTCAGATGGTTAACTTTCTCGATGCTGAGCGCCGCCAATTCGTCAGTGGTTAGTCCACTGAATGATTCTGTCATCATTGTCACCAGTCCTTTGACGATGATCGCATCGCTGTCGCCGCTAAAATAGTGACGCCCATTGTCCGGTTGATCAACAATCCAGACCCGCGACATGCAGCCATGCATTAAGTTCTCGTCGATCTTCCAGTCTTCCGGGAAGTCCTGACGCTTGGCTCGCTTGCCAATATCGATGATATATTCAAACCGCATGTCTTCATCGTCGATAATTTCCAGGGCTTCGACGAAGTCATCATATTTTTCCAAATTCAAACTCATGTGAGCATGCCCTTTGCTTTTTCAATGGCACTGATCAGCGTGTCAACATCATCACGGCTGTTATATAAACCGAATGAGGCACGAACTGTACCCTCAACACCCAGCCGGTCCATCAACGGTTCGGCACAATGTTGCCCAACCCGCACCGCAATACCGGCGCGGTCGAGAACAGCCGCGATATCAAACGGGTGCATGCCATCAACAACAAACGAGAAGATCGCCGCTTTGTCTGCGACATCACCAAATAATTTCAACCCTTCGATGCCTTTCAACCGTTCGGTCGCATAGGCCATCACCCCCTGCTCGTGCGCCGAAATCCGGTCCATGCCAAGGTCGGAAACATATTTTACGGCGGCACCTAGACCGATAACCTGGGCTATGGGCGGGGTTCCGGCTTCGAACCGGTGCGGCGGCTCTTTGAATGTCGTCCCCTTAAAGCTGACGTGTTCAATCATATCACCACCACCCTGATAGGGCGGCATGGTGTTTAGAATATCCCATTTTCCATAAAGCACACCGACACCACTGGGGCCATAAAGCTTGTGTCCAGTGAAGGCATAAAAATCAACGTCCAGGTCCTGCACATCAACGCTGTGATGAACGATACCCTGGGCGCCATCAAGCAGCACGGGCACGCCTTTGTCGTGGGCCAGTTTGATCACCTGTTTAACCGGCACCATTGTCCCGAGAACATTGGAGCATTCGGTGACGGCGACCAGTTTTGTCTTGTCGCTTAAAAGCGGCTCGAAATTTTCCACCAGAAACGCGCCTTGATCAGTGATCGGCACAACTTTTAAGACAATGCCTTTTTCCTGTTCCAGCATTTGCCAGGGCACGATATTGGCGTGGTGTTCCATTTCGGTGACGATCACTTCATCACCGGCCTGAAGAAACTTCCGCCCCCACGTGGCGGCAACCAGATTGATCGATTCCGTTACGCTGGAGGTGAAGATCACTTCATTTTCCGACGCCGCATTAATGAACCGCGCGACGGTGCCACGAACCTCTTCATAAGCATCGGTTGAGCGCTGGCTCAGGTAGTGAGCACCGCGATGGACGTTAGCGTAATAGGTTTCATAACATTCACGCACGGCGTCAATAACCACGCGCGGCTTTTGCGCGCTGGCACCACTGTCAAGAAAGACCAGCGGCTTGCCGTAGACTTCCTGGGACAGGATCGGAAAATCTCGGCGCACCCGCTCAACATCATAGGCCGCCATCGAGTTATCCCCGGCAGAAATTTTGCTGATTTTCGCGGCACCGCTCATTCCTGCCTCCATTCTTCCGACAGATAACATTGGGCTGGAAGCCAATGAAGGATACGGTCACGCATGACTTCACGAACGACGAGGTCGGAAACTTCCTCAAGCGCTTCGCCCATGAACGACTGGATCAGTAGGTTTCGCGCCAGGGCTTCTGGAATTCCACGCGAGCGCAAATAAAACAGGGATGTTTCATCCAACTGCCCGGTCGCCGCCCCGTGGCTACATTTCACGTCGTCGGCGTAAATTTCAAGTTCAGGCTTGGCATCCATTTCGGCCCGGTCAGACAGCAGCAAGGCTTTTGACAACTGGTGCCCGTCGGTGCGCTGCGCGTCCTTATGAACAACAATCTTGCCCTGAAACACGCCCCGAGAATCATCATCGAGAACGCCCTTGAAAACTTCGCGGCTTGTCGCATCCGGCGTCAGATGCTCGATCACCGTTGTATTGTCACAGTGTTCGCGTCCACGCAGTAGATAAGCGCCGCTGAGGTTGCAGTGTCCCCCCGTGCCAGTCAGACGGACATTGGTTTCCATCCGCGACAACCGCCCTCCAATGGTCAGGGAAAAGGCTTCATAAGTCGCGTCCTTACCAACGTTAACGTTAACGTTGGCCAGATGAAGCGCATCAAGGCTTTCGGCCTGTACGGTATAATGGCGCAGCGTCGCACCGTCGCCAACGTGAACGTCGGTGACGGCATTGGTCAAATACCCACCAACATCAAGGCCTGAATGATTTTTAACTAAAGTCAGCGTGGCGCCGTCCTCAACCACGATAACGTTTCGCGGATGACGAATAACGGGTGTATCGGTTTTACCGTTAAGGCGAATGACCTCTATCGGCTCAGTAACCTCGACGTCTCGTTCCACATGAACAACCAAACCACTGTCCATGAAGGCCGAATTCAAGGCATTTAGGGCGGCACTTTTATCACCCAACAGGTCGCTAAGATAGTGTTCTACAAACGTCGGGTCACGTTCCAAGGTTGCCCTTAAGGATTCCAGACGAACTCCCTTAGGCAGCCGCTCGATGTTTGACAGTTCTGGGCGATGATGACCATTAACAAAAACAATACGATGTCCTTCGGCGCTTTCATCAAACAGGCTCGGCACTGTTTCAACAGCAATTTCGCCGTCCTGCGGTCCGACAGGGCGAAAGTCATTATCGGCAATTCGTGGCAACCGCGTAAATTTCCAGGACTCAAGCTTGTTGGTGGGCAGACCAAAGCCATTGTATTCGGTGATCGCCTCTTGTCGGCGCGTATCAAGCCAGCTCAAGCCTAGCCCCGGCAATTGATCCGATACGGCGTCAAACTGTCCGGCGAATGGCGCGGTGGTATTGACTGGAGTATTCATGGAATGCATCAGCCCCCTCTAAGCCGCTTCGACGTTATATTCGGCGTAGCCTTTTTCTTCGAGCTCAAGGGCTAGTTCCTTGCCACCGGATCGACGAATTTTACCGTGCGCCAGAACATGAACAAAGTCTGGAACAATATGGTCAAGCAAGCGCTGATAGTGGGTGATCACCAAAATCGCCCGCTCTGGCGAGCGCAACTGATTAACGCCGTCAGAGACAACTTTCAGGGCGTCAATATCAAGCCCTGAATCCGTTTCATCGAGCACCGCCAGCTTCGGGTTAAGAACCGCCATCTGCAATATTTCATTACGTTTTTTCTCGCCACCCGAGAAGCCGACGTTTACGGCACGTTTGAGCATGTCATCGGAAATGCCCAATTCCTTGGTTTTTTGACGCAGCATTTTAACAAACTGCAAGGCGTCCAGTTCCTCTTCGCCGTGATAGCGCCGCGCCGCATTGACGGCTTCTTTAAGAAACGTGGTGTTCGGCACACCGGGAATTTCGACTGGGTACTGAAATGCCAGGAACACACCTTCGGCGGCGCGGTCTTCCGGGGCCATATCGGTCAGGTCTTTGCCGTTGTAAAGGATTTCACCTTCGGTGATATCATATCCCTCGCGCCCGGCAATCAAGTACGACAGCGTGCTTTTTCCGGACCCGTTGGGCCCCATGATGGCGTGGGTTTCACCGGCGTTGAGAGTCAGGTCGACCCCTCTGAGGATTTCCTTGCCTTCGACAGAGGCGTGAAGATTTTTAATTTCGAGCATTTATACAGGTATCCACTAAAGTTTAAATTAACCGACACTGCCTTCTAGGCTAATGCCAACAAGTTTTTGGGCTTCGACTGCAAATTCCATGGGCAATTGTTGCAAGACTTCCCGGCAGAAGCCATTGACGACCAAGGCCACGGCCTCTTCTTCTGGAATGCCCCTTTGACGCAAATAGAACAGTTGATCTTCGCTAATCTTTGACGTCGTCGCCTCGTGTTCGACGATGGCCGACATATTTTTGGTTTCGATATAGGGGATCGTATGCGCACCGCACTGATCACCAATCAGCAGCGAATCACACTGGGTGTAGTTTCTCGAATTTGTCGCCTTGGGCCCCATCCGCACGAGGCCGCGATAGGTCTGGTCAGCCCGTCCGGCAGAAACCCCCTTTGAAATGATCCGCGACGTCGTGTTTTTGCCAAGATGGATCATTTTGGTGCCGGTATCGGCCTGTTGCAGGTTATTGGTGATGGCGATGGAGTAGAACTCACCAACCGAATTATCACCCTGCAAAATGCAGCTTGGGTATTTCCAGGTAATCGCCGAACCGGTTTCCACCTGGGTCCATGAAATTTTTGAATTCCGCCCCCGACAGGCCCCGCGTTTGGTAACAAAATTATAAATGCCACCCATGCCGTCTTCATCACCCGGATACCAGTTCTGCACGGTCGAATATTTGATTTCAGCATCATCCAGGGTGATCAATTCAACCACTGCCGCATGAAGTTGATTTTCATCGCGCTGTGGGGCCGTGCAGCCTTCAAGATAGCTGACGTAGGACCCTTCGTCGGCGATGATTAAGGTGCGTTCGAACTGGCCGGTGTTTTGCGCATTGATACGGAAATAGGTGCTCAGTTCCATCGGGCAGCGCACACCTTTGGGAATATAGACGAACGAGCCATCGGTAAAGACTGCGGCATTTAGACAGGCATGTTTGTTATCGGTATAGGGAACAACGCTGCCCAGATATTGTTTGACCAGATCGGGGCAACGCTGAATGGCTTCAGAAATCGGGCAAAAGATAACACCGACCTCTTCAAGTTTATGTTTGAAAGTGGTGGCAACCGATACCGAATCGAACACCGCGTCTACGGCGATATTGGAGACACCGGCCAGCATTTCCTGCTCGTGAAGCGGGATACCAAGTTTTTCATAGGTGCGCAGCAGTTCCGGATCAACCTCATCCAGACTTTTCGGCATATCACCAACCGACTTAGGCGCGGCATAATAGTAGGAATCCTGATAATCGATCTTCGGAAAATTTGGTTTCAACCATTCTGGTTCAGGCATGGTCAACCAATGACGGTAGGCTTTCAGGCGGACCTCCAACATCCAGTCTGGCTCTTTTTTCTTCGCCGAAATAAAGCGCACAATATCTTCGCTCAACCCCTTCGGCGCGGTTTCCATTTCGATGTCGGTGACAAAGCCGTATTTGTACTTGTCATCCGTCAGTTCGTTGACCCGCTCGATTGTTTGTGCTTTCGCAGACATTTTTGTTTTCTTCCCTTTATTTACGTTCAGGCCACGGGGGCCGCGTTACGTGCCATCTGATTATTATCTTGGCCGGAATCGTCACTTGTTATCTGTCCAGATACGGCGGCAGAAATCATATCTGCTGCCCGGTCTATTTCGTCTGTCGTCGTAAATCGTCCAAACCCTATACGAACTGACGCCCCGGCCTCGTCATGGCTCAGCCCCATGGCGCGCAACACGTAGGACGGTTCAACTGATGCCGACGTACAGGCTGAGCCTGTGGAGATGGCGACACCTCTGATCTTCGTCAAGAGGTCTTCGGCGCGAATTCCCGGAAAGCGTAAGTTTAAATTTCCAGCAACCCGGTGGTCCATGTCGCCATTAACCCGCACATCACAATTAGAGGCACGCAAGCGGGCCAAAAAGCGCGTGCGCAACGCCTTCAGCCGCGTACCTTCGTCAGCCATTTCAGCGGCGGCAATTGCGCAGGCTTCACCCAGCCCGACACACAGCGGCGTCGGCAGCGTGCCTGAGCGCAGTCCACGCTCTTGTCCGCCGCCGTCGATTAACGGTTGCAAGCGAACGCGCGGACGGCGACGCACATACAATACGCCAATCCCCTTCGGGCCGTATAATTTATGTCCCGAGATGCTCATCAAATCGATGTGCATTTGGTTCACGTCAAGAGGCACCTTGCCGACCGCTTGCGCGCAATCGCTATGGAAATAGATCTCGTGCTTGCGGCACAACGCGCCAATCTCAGCCATCGGCTGAATAACCCCGGTTTCATTATTGACGGCCATCACTGAGACCAGCACCGTATCGTCGTCAATTGCCGCTTCAAGGGCCGTCAAATCAATCAGGCCCTTATCGTCAACCTTAAGATAGGTCACCCGCAAACCTTCGTCGCCAAGCTGACGACAGCTATCAAGTACGCATTTGTGTTCAACAACCGTGGTGATGATGTGGTTGCCCTTACGATGAGGAAACCGCCCTGCCCCTTTAAGGGCCAAATTGTTAGATTCCGTGGCACCGGAGGTAAATATGATCTCGCTGGCATCGGCACCAATCAGATCCGCGATTTGTTTGCGGGCCGCCTTGACGGCGTCTTCCGCATCCCAGCCAAAGGCGTGACTGGACGAATGAGGATTGCCAAATCTTTCGCTGAAAAACGGCAACATTGCCTCAACCACACGCGGGTCAGTCGGTGTCGTTGCCTGATTGTCCAGGTAGATCGGGCCTTTGCGATCTTTTAGCAACTCCTGCACTGGCGCCGGGTTATGGGTCATTTATGCCTCCCTCTCAACTCGCCAAAGCTGCGGCATTGGTGGCACCACCGGCGCGACTGTAAACGCCGCCCCAGGCGTCAACAAACCGGTCAACATCACCGTCATCACTGTTCCAGCCAAAGCTAACCCGAATGGCCGTGGCCGCATCGTCTTCACCAACCCCCATCGCCCGCAATACGTGGCTGGGCTCGACCTTACCGGATGAACAGGCTGATCCCGCACTAATCGCGATACCGGCAATATCGAAGCCAATCACCTGCGTTTCCGAATTTACCCCCGGCATGGTCAGGCAACTCGTATTGGCCAAACGCTCAACCTCAGCACCAAAAATACGCACAGGGGCCAATTGCGTGATCCGTGCTTCCAACCGGTCTCGTAAAACCGCCAATCCCGCAAACGCATCAAGGGTATTCAACGCCGTCTCCGCCGCCGCACCAAACCCGGCAATGCCCGGCAGGTTTTCCGTACCGGCCCGCTTGCGCAATTCCTGACCGCCACCCCGTATCAGCGGCGCAAGATTTAACCCATCACGAACGATAAGTGCGCCGACACCCTGAGGGCCACCAATTTTGTGGGCCGACAGTGACATCAGATCAGCCCCCGTATCATTGAATCCAAGTGCCACTTTGCCGACACCCTGAATGGCGTCGCAATGGAACAGTGCGCGGCCCGCATGAACCTGTTCGGCAATCCGGGCAACGGGCTGGATGACCCCGGTTTCATTATTGGCATACATAATTGAGACCACCACCGGTCCCGATGCCGCATCCAGCAGTGGGCCAATCGCGTCGACGTTCACCAGACCATTTTCATCAACCGGAATGAGGTTCGTCGACTTATGCGCATCCAGAACGGATACGTGTTCGACAGACGATGCCAAGACCTGATCACAGCCAGCACCATTGAGGGCCAGATTGTTGGCTTCGGTGCCGCCGCTGGTGAAAATCACTTGCGAGGGCGTGACGCCGACAAGTGCGGCCACGCGTTCACGGGCGTCTTCCATAACCCGCTTAGCCAACCGCCCAAACCGATGCACCGACGACGCATTGGCCCCAATCGACAGCGCATCGGCGACGGCTTGCGCTGCTTCCGGTCGCACCGTCGTTGAAGCGTTATGGTCAAAGTATAAGGCGTCGGTCATGCCCACAAATCCACTGATTACTGATATTTAAACGATTAAGTGTTTATTGAGCCGCCAAAAATGACAGGTCTGGGACTGCCGTCTTCGAATCCGTATACACGCGGCCACTGGCCCCAAAAACCCGTTTATCAACAACATCACCAAGGGTGACCGAATTGAGAAACAGTTGAATGTGGTTGGTCAATTCCTGCCACAAGTCATGGGTTAAGCAGCGGCTTTTGTTGGGCTGACATCCCTCCGGCAAACCAGGGGAACACCGCGTTACTTTGATCGGTTCATCAACGGCAATGATGATGTCGGAAATTCGCATTTCGTTGGGATCATGGGCAACCATGTAACCACCGCCCGGCCCTCGCACACTTTTAACCAACCCGCCCTTACGCAACTTGCCAAACAATTGCTCCAGATAGGACAATGAGATGTCCTGGCGCTCAGCGATCTCAGCCAGAGCAACGGGATTGTCCGCTGACGATTGAATCGCCAAATCAACCATCGCCATAACGGCGTAACGACCTTTAGTACTCAGCTTCATAGCTATCTCCTGATTTTCCACTTTCACCAAGACACCAAGCCCAGAAAACCTTAGCTTAATTGCGTCCATGGTGGTTTTTAGTGGCGCGCTTTACCTTACGGTCGCCCGCCCGATTTTTTCTTTTCTTCGGCCAGTTCTTCCGCCGCCGTCACGCCTGCATTGCCTTCCAATTCCTCAACCCGAGCAATTAAGGCGCCAACTTGTCTGCGCAAATCATCGACGGTTTGCAGCATCGGGTCAGGCTGGCCCTCGGGCGTCGTCGCATAGGCCTGAAATTCTTTGGCTTTTTGTTTGTCTTTGGGCATGACAATACGCGCCGGCACGCCGACCGCCGTTACGCCCATGGGTATATCTTTGCTGACCACAGCATTGGACCCGACGCGGGCACATTTTCCAACCGTAATCGGACCCAATATCTGCGCACCTGATCCGACAATGACGTCATTTTCCAATGTTGGGTGCCGTTTCATGCCGACTTGCTGATGAGAATCAACCGCCGGAGAAACACCCCCCAAGGTGACATCGTGATAAAGCGTGACGTCGTCACCAATTTCGGAGGTTTCACCGATCACCACGCCTGCCCCGTGATCAATAACAAAACGCGCACCGATGATCGCGCCGGGGTGAATTTCAATCCCCGTCAGCCACCGCCCGACCTGAGATATGAAGCGTCCAAAAAAGCAAAACCCTTTTTTCCACACCCAGCTGCTCACGCGGTAAATCATCAGGGCATGGAACCCCTGGTACAACAAAACCACCTCAAGGGCACTTCGTGCCGCTGGGTCACGTGCCTGATAGGCGGCAATATCTTCCTGAATTCGCTTGAAAACCATGGCTTCTACTATATCTTCTTGTCCGTCTAGGAACGTACCGGCATGTTCACGGGCCTGCCGCCATTAACAACCAAAACCTGACCGCAAAGTTTTATGCGGTAAGCAGAATATATGAAGCCCCTATACAAATATCAAGTATTAGAGGGAAAATTCATACCATTGGCGGAAACAAAGAGATTTTTCTCATACTAAAATAGTCGGTTAATTGGAATTATTCTATGCAGGACGATCATTAACTATGCCCGAAGTTATATTAAATGGTGTCGAAGGCCGGGTTGAAGGCCGTTACCACCACGCCAAGGAATCTAACGCGCCCATCGCATTACTGCTTCATCCCCACCCGCAACATGGCGGAACGATGAACAACAAAGTCGTTTATGCGCTGTATCAAAGTTTCGTTAAACGTGGGTTTTCGACACTTCGTTTCAATTTTCGCGGTGTCGGGCGATCGCAGGGGCAGTTTGATAATGGCCCCGGCGAACTTAGCGATGCGGCGACGGCGCTCGACTGGGCGCAGACCAATAACCCCAACGCACAAACCTGCTGGATCGGCGGGTTTTCGTTTGGCGCCTGGATTTCGATGCAGCTGATGATGCGGCGCCCGGAGATTTCCGGTTTCATTTCCATTGCCCCGCCCGCCAGTATTCACGATTTTTCATTTCTCGCCCCCTGTCCGGCGTCAGGCCTGATTTTACATGGTGATCGCGATGATATGGTGCCGCAATCCTCGGTCGATAAGCTGACGCAAAAACTGCAAAAGCAGAAAAATATTGAGATCGATTACCGCACGGTCAAAGGCTGCGATCATTTTTTCCAAAACCATCTGGAAGAAATGACCGAACATGTTGACCAATACCTGGACAAAAACCTTAATCTCGCAGATCCGGATTAAGGCAGGTGACAGACCCCGCCGCCTAGTGGGGTTTTAACGCCCGTGGTCTGAGGATAGCTCAAGGCCAGTCCTTTTAGGGAGCGCACGGCCAGATAAGCAAAGGCCTGCGCTTCCAGTGCGTCCCCGTCCCAACCTTCGGCTTCGACCGGCTCGACCGGTGTGTTCAAAAAATGGCGCAGGCTGGCCATGGTGCTTGGGTTATGACGACCGCCGCCGCAGACCAGCCATTTCAACGGTTTGGCAGGCAGTATGTTGGCGGCCTCGGCGACGGCGGCTGAGGTGAAGGCGCAAAGCGTCGCCGCCCCATCTTCGGTAGACAACCCTTCAAGCGGGGTGACGTTAAACGCATCACGGTCCAAAGACTTGGGGTAAGGTCGCGCGAAATAGGGGTGATCGAGAAGGATTTTTAGCCTGCGGTCATTGACCTGACCGGCCCGGGCCAAGGCCCCGCCGGTATCCATGAGGCCCCCCGTTCGCTGTCTCGTCCAGTCATCAAGAAGGGCATTGCCCGGTCCCGTATCAAAGGCCACGGCCCCACCGTCAGGGCTGACCCAGGTCAGATTAGCAACCCCGCCAATATTAAGAAACGCCACCGGGCGCTCAAGAGTACGGGCCAAGGCCACATGATAGGCCGGGGCCAGCGGCGCACCCTCGCCGCCGTTGGCGACATCATTACTGCGAAAATCGTTAATCACCGAAATTCCAGTCATCTTCGCCAGCAATGCACCGTCGCCAATCTGGCAGGTGATCGCGTTATCTGGATCATGGAACAGGGTTTGACCATGGAACCCAATCACATCGATTTGCGCAGGGTGCAGTCCTGCCTTGTCTAGCAACATGGCGACAACATCGCCATGACGACGGGTCAATTCATAAACCACACTTTGAATATTAGATAAAGCGCTTGGCGTATGACCCAAAAGTTGACGAAGGGTTTCTCTGAATTCGTCAGGATAGGGAATGCTGATCTTCGCGCCAAAGGCTGAAACGCCGTCACCATCGGTTTCAATAATCGCCGCGTCAATCCCATCAAGAGACGTTCCGCTCATCAATCCAATCGCAATCATCAGTCCCCCAACGTCATTTTTAAGCTAGAATCCACTCTCAGCATTGCACTCCCCCTGGTTTTTTACCATAACATCCCTCAGTTCAAAGGGAGCCGTCATGACCGCCTACACATCAGACTTCATCCGCGCCGTTGTTGAGCGTGGCTATTTCCATCAATGCACCGATCTCGATGCGCTTGATACGAAATGCTCAACGTCGGTGATCAGCGCCTATATCGGCTTTGACTGCACGGCCACCAGCCTGCATGCGGGCAGCTTGTTGCCGATCATGATGCTGCGCCTGCTTCAGCGCACGGGCCACAAACCAATCATTCTGATGGGCGGCGGCACCACCAAGGTTGGCGATCCGTCAGGCAAGGATGATGCCCGAAAGCTATTGGACGACGCTACCATTGCCAAAAATATGGCCGGCATAAAAGAGGTGTTTTCCAAATACCTGACCTTCGGTGATGGTCCGACCGACGCCATCATGGTCAATAACGACGACTGGCTTAACGACATCCAATACATCCCGTTCTTGCGCGACTTTGGACGGCATTTTTCGATCAACCGCATGCTCAGCTTTGAGTCGGTCAAGCTGCGGCTCGACCGTGAACAGAATTTGAGCTTCCTTGAATTCAATTACATGATTTTGCAAGCCTACGATTTTTACCACCTCTACCACGACAAGGGGTGTGGCCTGCAGATGGGCGGCTCGGATCAATGGGGCAATATCGTCAATGGTGTTGAGTTGATTCGCCGAGTGCCGTCCCCAGGGGCCGAGCCGTCCGACGGGGCCGAAGGCGCTAGCGGCGGGCGGGCGTTTGGTCTAACAACCCCGCTGTTAACCACGTCTTCAGGGGCAAAAATGGGGAAAACGGCAGACGGGGCCGTGTGGCTGAACGAAGATATGCTGTCGGCCTATGATTACTGGCAATACTGGCGCAATACGGAAGATGCTGATGTTGCACGGTTTTTTCGGCTGTTCACAGATTTACCACTGGACGAAATCGCCCGCTTTGAGCAGTTGCAGGGGGCCGAGATCAATGACGCCAAGAAGACCTTGGCTGACGAAATCACCAAACTCTGCCACGGTGACGAAGCCGCATCGACCGCCCGTTCGACGGCGGAAACGACCTTCGAAGCTGGTGGCACCAGTCAGGATTTACCAACGGTCGAGATCGACCGGGCGCGCCTAGATGCCGGTATTGCGGCCTTCCAATTGTTCCGGGAAGTCGGCTTGGCAACGTCAGGCGGCGACGCCCGGCGTCTGATCCAGGGCGGCGGAGGCCGCGTTAACGATATGTCGTTACCGTCAGAAACCCACGAAGTCACCAGTGCCGATATCGACGGCGATGGCCTCATCAAGCTGTCCGCTGGCAAAAAACGTCACTTGCTTGTTCGCGCAATCTAACCGACACCGTGAACGGTACGGCGCCACGCCAGCAGGCAGCATTTTCATTTCGTCTGAATTCGCGGTTTTAATCCGCCGGGCGGGGGGCGATGGTCAGCGGGCGTGTCGAAAATATCGAATATTCTCCTCAAGAACCCAGGTGTCAGTGCCGACAGCGGATTAACTTTCACTTCAGGTGCTTCGACCGATCCGGTCATTGAGTAATTGGCGGCGAAAATACCACCGCCTTTTTCACCACCGGTAAAGATATTGCCGAGCACCGGGATGTTGCCAAGGGCGGAGTTTAGCGCGTAAGCCGGAACCACCGTTCCGTGAATATCCAGCACCTCCGCCTGGGTATAAACGCTTCCCGATGCGGTGAATCCCAGGGAAATGCCGCTGGCCCGGGCGTCGGAAAACTTAAACGTACCGTCATGCAGGACAAACGGCGCGTCCATTGTGTTAAACACCAGTCCTTCGCCGCCAAGCGCTTCAAGCAATCCGGTCAGCGACATTATACTTATTAACTGGGTCAGTGCCGGGGCATTGGCGATCTTGAAATCTTTGACCGAAATCGCACCTTTCAGAGGCTCACCGGCCACGGAGTCATCATACACCCCGGAAACGTTAAGATTACCGCCACGCATGTTGTCATAAAAATCAAGGAAGCGGAACGTCTCACCGGCGTTGTTTGACCGCATCGAAAAACGCCGATTTCCGTCTGATCCCGGTTCAATCGTCAGATCAAAGGTGGTGTTATCACCAATCGTACTGGTCAGCAGGACCGTACGCCAAAGCGCGTCGTCATAATCAAAGGTGCCGGAGACATTTTTTAAATATTCCTTATCTGTCAGCCAAACCTTTTCGATTTCCGTCGCTAATGTCAGCTTGGGCAGTAGAAATTTATCGCTAATATTTTTGGCGCTACCATTAAACATCTCTTGCCATAAGGTAGACAGATCAAAACTCTTGCCGTGAAAACCCGCTTCCCAACCACCGCTATCTTTTGGAATCAATGCCCCTTCCAAATCAGTGCGTCCATAGGTCAGGCGGCGCAATTCGATGCGATCCAGTCCGGTGCCGTCGGCGGCATACTTGATGGCACCTTTCACTAACAAGTCCGACGCCTTGACTGAAAAACTTGGAACATCGACGACGACGCCGCGTTCAAGATCAAGGACAATTTCCGCCCGGCCCGGAACGCCGACTTTCTTTTCCCATCCAAAAACCGGTGCGGCCAGTTTGGCTTCGGTGATATCTGCGCTGATTTCAAGGCGCCGATCAATATCATCAAAAACGGTAAAGCGAACGTTCGCGCCAATCGCACCGCTGATATAATCCTCAGCCCGATCCCCGGCAAAAGCTTTCGCATCGAGCCCCAGATCTTTGACCCGGTTCACATCTTTGATCACGGCAGACAGATCATAACGGCTGCGATAAGCCTGTCCGGCGGCGAAATTTTCCCGCCACACCAATTGGGCGGCGATGGCATTGAAGTTCACATCGCCGGTAATGGTCATTCCGGCATTATCGGCCCTCAAATCAAGCGTGCTATCACGAATCCCCCGTCCCAACAAAACATTGGCGAGGGCGACATCTTCAATCTTCGAGCGGACCGAAACCTGGACCTGATCCATTGTTAGGTCTTTTTCGACAATAAATTTCAACCTCAGTTCCGTATGAGCGTTACCTTTGGCCGTCGCTGGATCAAAAGCCAACTTCGAGGCCAATTGCAGTGGCTTTTGCTCAATATACTCGAGCTTGGATTTTAAGCTGCCTTCAAGCTGCAACCGGACATCCGCATACTGATCCGTTTGATCAAGGCCGGTCAGCCTGATCGAACCACTGTTGAGCTTAATCCCTTTGGTTTGAGCACCATGCAGCTCAATGTCCATGACCTTTTCAGAAAATTTGACCTTGGCATCATGCACCCTGACCTTCTGCATCGGAGGCAAATAATCAACGTCTATTCGGGTGGCGCTCATATCACCTTCGGCCTTGTTGATTGTAATCCCCCCTTTTTCGCTGAACACTAAAGACGTTTTCGCCCTGGCCCAGCGCAGCGTTCCGCCACTAATGTGGCGTGTCGCCCAATCGTAGGGGTTGGTGCCAAAAGATTTCGGCCAATACCGTACGACATCGTTGATCGGAACATTTTTTAGTTCACTTTCTGCCTCAACGACGATATCTCCGGGGCGACCGAAGCCCGACACCGCGCCTTTAACGGAAAATGCGGGTCCATGAAGGTCGGCCTTAAAATCAGCGACCGTTAAACTGCCCGACGCACCATCAAACGTCCCGACCATGGCGAAATTACGAAGCGGCATATTATGATTTATGGGAGATGGTAAATTAACCATCCAGTTCGGGCCAAGCTCAACCTGAAGGTTTTCAATTTCAGTGCGCTGCGTACTGTTGGTATAGCTGCCTCGGAAAGCGACGCTGTGGATTGGTATTGGCTCGGTAAAAGGCAGCGGCAGGACAAGTTTTCCTTCCCCACCCGTCAGGTCAAAACGAACGGCCCCCGGGCCACCGTCAATGGGAACAGCAAATGCCACTTTGCCATGCAGGGGCACTTGGAAACCGCGCAGGGGGGCAAGCTGGCGGAAAACCGGCGCAAACGGCACCAACGACAATGTATCAAGATCAGCCGTTAGATCGAAGCGTTTTGCCGCCGGGCGGTAGCGTCCAACGATATCCAGTTCAGTTTGTTTGCCGTCAAGGTCAAGGATCAACGAAACACGCGCACCAACCCCTAGGCGGTCCCTGCTGATATGAATATCCGTTGCCGGTGCCCGCCAGACTTTAGCCAGGGCCCGGTCATCCAAGGTCACGTCAGCACTGATAATTTCTATGCGGTCGAGGTAGCGTAACGGGCTGCTGGTCGATGAGTTTTCAAGAAACTCGCGAACCAATGCGAGGGCTGGCGTATTTCCGCTGATGCCCTGGCCTTCCAGGCCAATGTCAAATTTGCCGCTTTTGGTTCGGTGAAACTTTAAATCCGGGCCAAAAATTTCAACCGTCCTGAGCGCGATTTCTCCGTGCAACAGCGCCTTTCCGCTTAACGAAAAGGAGATTTCAGGAACCCGCCCGATCAACACATTCTCAGCGCTTAGAATCTGCGCATCGATGACCCGTACATCGAGCGTTTTTTCCCACCCGGCCCAGGTCAGAATGGTATCAGCCATGCGCAGTTGAAAATCCTGTTGCGACGTATTGATATAATTTTCGATATAGGGCGTCAGGAAGCCCAGTGAGATCGGCCCTTTCGACAGTTGCCATGACGCCAGAATCGCAAAGATGGCGAGGCCAGCCCCAAAGCCACCCAATATGTGTATGAGCGCACGAAACGTTCGTCTGACCACTATATCCTCACATAACTCAGCGGATGTCTTGACCGCCGCTTTCGGTTCGCCCAGTCTCTATGCATGTGGAGCGTCCAAGTATGATTCAGTTCAATTTTCTCAATGCGATCACCACTCTTCCCTCAGCCGCCAACGTCGATCAGGCGAAAGCCGGACTGAAGGACTTCACCAACGCTGTCCACGCCAGTGATCAAACCTCGGACGGTCAATCCGGTAACAATGCCCTTCTAGAGGGTCTGTTCACCCACCCCAATTCATCACGTCTGCTAGAATCCCTGTTCGGAAACAGTCCTTTTCTGACGTGGTGCGCGCTGGCCGACCCGCTGTTCACTTTGACCTTAATGTCCAGCGGACCCGATGACGCCTACGACTCGATTCTCAAAACCCTAGATCAAAGGCGCAAAGAAACTCTTAATTTCGACAACACCGCTCACGCCCTCAGGATCGCGCGTCGTCAGGCCGCACTTGCCATTGCTGTCGGAGATATAACCGGAATTTGGGACTTTGCAAAGATTACCGGCGCAATTTCTTCCTTTGCCGACGCTGCCCTGTCTCTGGCGGCGGCCCAGGCTCTTCGTCAGGCCGCTGACAATGGTGCGTTCACTTTGGCCGATCAAAGCGATCCTGAGCGCGGATCGGGGTTGGTCATTCTCGGAATGGGGAAGCTTGGCGCCAACGAACTGAATTATTCCAGCGACATCGATCTGATCATTCTGTTCAACCCCGACGTCGTCACGACGGACCGCCCAGACGAGCTACAGAAGAATTTTATTCGACTGACCCGTAACCTTGTCAAGTTAATGGAAGACCGCACGCCCGATGGCTACGTCTTTCGAACAGACCTGCGCCTACGTCCCGACCCTGGTGCCACGCCCATCGCCATGTCCACCTACGCGGCAGAAACCTATTACGAAAGCATCGGCCAGAACTGGGAACGCGCGGCGATGATCAAAGCCCGCCCCGTGGCCGGTGACATCGAGGCCGGCAAGCAGTTTCTCAATTGGTTAACGCCATTCGTTTGGCGCAAAAATCTCGATTTTGCCGCCATTCAGGATATTCATTCGATCAAACGGCAAATCAATGCCCACCGTGGCGGCGACTCCATGGACATTCCAGGGCACAATATCAAGTTGGGTCCTGGCGGCATCCGCGAAGTCGAATTCTTTGCCCAAACCCAGCAGTTGATTTGGGGGGGACGTGAGCCAGGGTTGCGCAGTCCTATGACCCTTGAAACCCTCGACGCCTTAGTCAGTTTCGGGCTTTGCAAACAACAAACGGCAACGGATCTCACGCACTCATATGTTTTCCTGCGTACGGTCGAACACCGATTGCAAATGACCAACGATGAGCAAACTCAGACACTGCCGCAAGATGACGCCGGATTGCAGCAATTGGCCACATTTATGGCTTACGCCGATGTTCAAGGCTTCAGTGCCGACATCAGCCACCATTTACATCTGGTACACGACCATTACACCCGCTTATACGCCGGGTCACCGTCGCTTGGGGCCAGCGAGGAACACGGTGGGAATCTTGCCTTTACTGGCAGCGACCCGGACCCAGACACCCTGAAGACAATCCGCAAACTGGGGTATAAAAATCCGGAAACGGTCGATGCCGTGGTTCGTGGCTGGCATCATGGGCGCTACCGCTCAGTACGTTCAACACGCGCAAGAGAAATTCTGACAGAACTGATGCCGACCCTATTGGGGGCGATCGGCGACATGCCGGACCCGGATAGAACGTTCCTCACGTTCGATGCATTTCTGCGCGGTCTACCGGCCGGTGTTCAATTGTTTTCAATGTTTCAAACCTATCCCAACCTGCTCAACCTGGTTGCGGAAATCATGGGCAAAGCCCCGCGGTTGGCCCACCACTTGGCCGGACGACCGTCAATTCTTGACAGCGTGCTGACGCCGGATTTTTTTGCCACCCCGCCTGACCGAACAGCAATGGTTGAAGAACTGACCTGCCTACTTGACCGGGCGGAATATGAAGAAGATCTGCTTAACATCTCCCGCCGCTGGGCCCACGACAGGCGCTTTCAGGTTGGTGTTCAACAGCTGAAGGGCATGATCGGTTCAGCCGCCGCATCAATCGCCCTCAGCAACATCGCCGAAACCACGCTGTATTGTCTATTTCCAGCAGTCGAGGCCGAATTTGCCCGCAAACATGGCCGCATTGATGGCGCGTCGATGGTCATTCTGGCGTTTGGGAAACTAGGCGGTCGGGAGATGACGTCATCATCGGACCTGGATCTAGTGTTCATTTATTCGGCCCCCGATTTGTCCGCCGTGTCGGATGGTGAAAAACCACTTTATGTTCCCCAATATTTCGCCCGATTCTCCCAACGCTACATCAATGCGATTAGCGCCATGACAGCGGAAGGGCACCTTTATGAGGTCGACATGCGGCTTCGTCCGTCTGGAAAATCAGGGCCGATTGCAACGACCCTTGAGGCCTTCGAAAAATATCAGCTCGAGGCCGCCTGGACGTGGGAGCACATGGCATTGCTGCGCGCCCGGATCGTTGCCGGCAGCGAGAACCTTAGAATTGACACAGAACGCGTCATCAAACGGATACTTCTTAGGCGCCGCGATGAAGCAAAACTACTCAAAGATGTTGCCGACATGCGCGAACGCCTGGCCCGTGGGAAACCCGCCGATGGACGATGGGCCTTAAAACAAACCCGTGGTGGCATTGTCGATATCGAATTCATAACCCAATATCTTTGCCTGTGCCACGCTCATCAACACCCGCAGATTGTATCAACAAACACCATGGGCACGCTTGAAGCAATCGCCCAACAAGGCCTATTAGCCCCGGACGACGCGGCCTGTTTGATATCTGCGCTCAACCTTTGGCACGGTCTTCAAGGCATGCTCAGCTTAACCATCGAAGAAGAAATGACGGCAGAGCGTGAGCAAGAGATGTCAGACGCCCTGAAGCAAGACCTGTCCTCAATCGGCAACACAAGCGCGTTTAGTCAGCTTGAGGCCAAGGTTCAAACCACGACCAGGCAGGTCTATCACATTTTCAGGAAGCTGATTGAAGAACCGGCAGGCGCGATAACGCCCACCCCGTTGGATTGAGCCAACCGTTCCCCAGTTTCACTTGTCTTCTGTGTCAAAGGCCTTACAGAACGATTTGATCAACAAGAAAATTTGGTCTTTAACTTCACCATCCGGCATATCGTTCAACATCCGGGCAACGCGCATAACGCGGTCAGGAAGTTCATTCTCCTCGGCAATAAATTCATCACCACCCAGCTCGTCAAAGAAATAGGTAATAGGAATACCCAGCGTTCCGACAATACCCAACAGTCTGGACGAACTGACCCTATTCGATCCGTTTTCATATTTCTGAACTTGCTGAAAACTGATGCCGATTTTTTCGGCTAACCCCTGTTGAGTTAGCCCTTTTGACAGCCGTGCCCGGCGCAATCTCTGGCCGATTTCAATATCTAGTTCACTCGTAACACCCATGGTATCCCCCCCAAAGTATTAAAATATCTTATAACAAGTTACATACGATGTTATAGGTAATGCCAAAATATCAGGATATGTCCAACAGTAATTATAGCATTTTACGCCAGAATTAGCTTATTAATTCGCTAAGCCGCATTTTTCGCCCTCATGCGGATATATTTCATTTTTCCGCGCCACCTCAAGGCGTTAAAACCCGCATAAATCAGCGCCGAATAAACTAACCGAATAAGTTCTGCTGAACAAAACCCCAAAATCACTAGTTGATTTATGGAATTCAAATATATCGTAATCAGATGATTGTGCTGCGATGCGCGCAAAGGATCAATCGAAAAATTTCGAACGTCGCACGATCGTGATTAGACGGCAGTGCCGAACACGTAAAATTTCCAGTTTTGTTGTCCGTTGAAATCAGAAAATTGAGGCTGCGGACAGATCTTTTGGCAGGCATCCAAATTAATGATTTTCGCACTGCATAGACGAGGCGCCAACACCGGGCCAAATGAGCAAATGAACGCCGTTGCCCATAATCCGGTGCAGCTCCCTCATCGTCCGTTTTCCTCAGCTCAGTGATTTCGTTGGTGATTTTCACCTGGGATCGCTATAAAAAGCTGAAATCACATAAGTCCAACGGAGCCCTCGGAAATGCCACTTACCCCCGGAGACAAAGCCCCCTCATTCGCCCTGCCGACAAATGGTGGCGCTGCGCTGTCGCTTGAAGACCTTAAAGGTCAAACCGTTGTGCTGTATTTTTACCCAAAGGACATGACCCCGGGGTGCACCACCGAATCCGAGGATTTCAGAGATCTGGCGGAAGACTTCAAAAACGCGGGCGCGGTCATTGTTGGCGCGTCCAAGGACAGTATTAAGCGGCATGATAAATTTGTCGCCAAACATGCCCTACCCTTTTCCTTGTTATCCGATGAAAATGGCACCCTGTGTGATGACTATGGGGTTTGGGTGCTGAAAAAGCTGTATGGCCGTGAATATATGGGCATTGAACGGGCCACCTTCGTTATTGATGGTCAAGGGGTTGTTCAACGCATTTGGCGTAAGGTTAAAGTCAAAGGCCACGCCGAAGACGTGCTGGCCGCCGTACAGGCGCTTTAACCCTGCCCCTTCCAGACACCCTTACTGACGCCGCCTGCGCCGTACTTAACGAGCCCGACCCTGACGGCAAAGTGACCAAAACCAGACGTTTTGTCGGCGCCTGGCGATCTGGCGAGATCAACTCCATCGGCGATTGCCCTGCCCCCGCCCGCCCCGCCCGACCCGACAAGCCCGACCTTAAAGCACAAAAAGAAATGCCCCGTCGACGGCCAAAAGGGAAATCCGGGCGCTTTGCCTTTGTGCATGCCATCGCCCACCTTGAATTCAATGCCATTGATCTTGCCTGGGACATTGTCATTCGCTTCACCGATGACGCCATGCCGCGTGCTTTTTTTGACGATTGGACCGGTGTCGCCCTGGATGAAGCCGAACATTTCAGCCTGCTTGTCGGACGCATGGCGGAATTAGGAGGGGCCTATGGCGATCTACCCGCCCACGATGGATTATGGGACGCGGCAACCTCAACCGACGATGACCTACTCGCCCGCCTAGCCATCGTACCAATGATTTTGGAAGCCCGAGGGCTTGATACCACACCTGGGGCAGTCGCCAAATTACGGCAAGCAGGGGACCTCGAAACGGCTAGAATCATCGAGATCATCGCCGCAGAAGAAATTCCCCACGTTCGCGCCGGCGTGCAGTGGTTTGAGACACTCTGCAAACGACGTGGGCTCAACCCGCAGGCGGCGTTCCATAACTTTGTCGACACCCGGTTTAGCGGCACGCCAAAGCCCCCCTTCAATACGCAGGCCCGGACAATGGCCGGTATGTCTGCGGACTACTATCACCGATATACGGGCAATTAGTCTTTCGGCACACACATACATTAGCATGTTCCGTGTAAGGCCTATGGATTCAAACCGGGCGTGTGGTTATCCTCAAAGTAATTATAATGCGCGAAAGGAAATTGACCTATGGCACCGGCTGACGACGCCCCCTCCACTGACGACCTTGATGACGAGCCCAAAGTAAAAAAGAAGTCAAAAAAGCAGCTAAAGGCGGCAAAGAAAAAACTGGTACTGATGATCATCGGTGGCTTGTTCGGGCTGATCGTCGTCGGTGGAGGTGCTGCCTATTTTCTCGGCTTTCTGAACCCCTTGTTGGGCATCGAGGAAGAAAACAAAGTCGCTGAGGTCATTCTAGGGCCTGCCACATATCACGAGCTGCCACAAATCAAGGCTGATTTAAAAACCTCTGCATGCCGCGCACCCTTTCTCCGCGTTACGATCTCCGTCGAACTTTCCAAAGCCGATGTCAACCGTGTGATTGACACACAGGACAAAATAATGGACCGAATCATAACCCACCTGCGTGATCAGGAACGCCAGGATATCGTTGGCAAAGCCGGGTCCGACCAGTTGCGTGTTGATTTGGCAAGCATCATCAATGCCGTCATCAGCCCGGCACAGATACACGGAATTATCTTCAAAGAATTCGTCCTCCAATAACTACAATCTGGAAACAAAATGAAACTTTATGACGTCGCTGATTCCGGCAATTGTTACAAAATCCGCTTAATGTCGGCGTTGCTTGGGCTCGACTGCCAGTGCCAGCCCATCAGTCTTGAAAAGGCTGAGCATAAAACACCAGAATTCCTCGCCATGAACCCACGTGGGCAGGTTCCGGTGCTCGTTGATGATGCCATCACCTTATGGGATTCGCATGCGATATTGATTTATCTTGCCGGTAAAAAAGATAATAAAACAGATACCAAGTCGTGGTGGTCAAACGACATTACCGATCAGGCCGACATTACCCAATGGCTGTCTTTTTCGGCCCGGGAAATGTGGGCCGGATGTGCGGTCGCCAGGGCGACAGTTAAATTCAAGCGGCCCTTTGACCTGAACGCCGCTCAGAAGATTGCCTACGCCGCCTTGGATATTTTGGAACGTCACCTTAGCGATCATGAATGGCTTGCCCTTGATCGCCCAACCATCGCTGATATCGCCGTTTATCCCTACGCCGGTCTGGTTTGGGAAGGGGGAATTTCTCTGGCACCCTATCCGGCCATGCGTAGATGGTTCAACCGGATCGAGGCCTTGCCCGGTTACGTGCCTATGTCGGGTCTACCCGCACCCGAATGATAACACCGTTTGGTGTTGGTGATCGTCGCCTTGCCCCAACCCTTCTGCACGGTTAAAAGACGTCAGTTCATTTGACCATAAGGACATAAAAAACCATGCGCGCAGAGATCGAAGCCGCCACCAACCAAATCAAGCAGTCGCTGGAACTGCTGAGGAGGCATCTTTGACTACGATCAGGCCAAGCTTCGCCTCGAAGAATTAAACTCACTGGCTGAGGACCCCAATCTCTGGAATGACCAGTCCCGCGCCCAGGCCGTTATGCGCGAGCGCACCCAACTTGAAACCGACCTTAAGGCCATTGACGACATGGCCCAGGAACTCGATGATAATATCGAGCTGATCGAGATGGGTGAACTTGAAAACGACAACGATGTCATTGATGAGGCCGAAACGGCGATCACCACTCTGAAAGTTCACACCGATAAGGCTGAGCTCCAAACGTTGCTGTCTGGAGAGGCAGATAGCAACGATTGCTATATCGAAGTCCACGCCGGGGCCGGCGGAACAGAGGCCCAGGATTGGGCCGAGATGCTGCTTAGAATGTACACCCGTTGGGCCGATGCCCATGGGTATAAAACCGAATGGCTGGAAGAAAGTGCCGGCGAAGAAGCGGGAATCAAATCAGCAACCATTCAGATTACCGGCCATAATGCCTACGGTTGGCTGAAAACCGAGTCTGGTGTTCATCGACTGGTGCGAATTTCACCCTACGATTCATCGGCACGCCGCCACACCAGCTTCTCTTCAATGTGGGTCTACCCGGTCATTGATGACAACATTGAAATTGAGATCGAAGACAAAGATCTGCGGGTCGATACCTACCGCGCCTCCGGTGCCGGTGGGCAGCATATCAACAAAACTGACAGTGCCGTTCGCTTAACCCACATTCCGTCAGGCATCGTTGTTCAATGCCAAAACGACCGTTCGCAGCACAAGAACCGGGCCCAGGCAATGTCCATGTTGAAGGCCAGATTGTACGAAGCCGAATTGCAGCGGCGCGAAGACGTGACCAAAGCCGAGCACGACGCCAAGACCGATATCGGCTGGGGCCACCAAATCCGCTCCTACGTTCTCCATCCCTATCAGATGGTCAAGGACATGCGTACCAATGTCGAAACCTCCAACACCCAAGGCGTGCTTGATGGTAATCTTGATCCCTTTATGGAAGCAGCACTGGCCTTTCGGGTAAAAGGATCGCTATCCGAGGACTAATTCCACGCTGACGAAGCCGCGTTGATTGCATCGGTTTTTCGCTGGTTGCGCCGACGTTCATTAAGTAAGGGAATTGGGCAGATAAACTCGCCCGGAAGAATTGGTCCGGCAAAAGAGAGATACAGTGATGCTAAAAAATGAAGAGGCCATCAAAGAGGTCGCCCGTCAGGCGACGACGTTGGATGCGTCGGCGTCTTCCCACTGGGAGGGGCAAGAAGGACAAGGCCGGGAATATGACTTGGCGAATGACCCTTTGGATTTCTCAAAAGCCATAAGCAGTTTTAACGTCATCGGACCAATAGGCGCGATTTCCTCGAAAACATCGCTGCCCTATAAAGTGATGCACTGGGTTTTGCAGATACCATTTCGTCTGATGGCGATTCGCTTCAAACTGAACGATTTTTGGAAAATCGACAGGAACGCCACGGCCATCGCCGAAAGCCAGTGCAGAGCCTACGACGGGGACCTAATGCGGCATACGTTAACCTTGGCGATGTTGAATGAACAATTGGATATGCAAAAAGATGGCCGCCTGGTTGCCGTCATAGGCGATGGTTTCGCAAATATGTCATCGCTGTTGTTGGCGCACAATCCTAATTGTCGGGTGATTTTAGTCAATTTGACAAAAACGCTTCTTCTCGACTTGGTGTTTTTACGAAAAGCACTTCCTGATGAAAACATCGCCCTGGCCCAAACCGCCGACGAGTTGGCGGCGGCTGTCGCCCTTGCGGATACCCGCATCATCGCAGTTCGCGCCGACGATGCCCATCTATTGGCGCAGGCACCGGTCACTCTTGGCATTAACATCAAATCGATGATGGAAATGGACCCTGCGATCACTGCAGCATATTTTGACGTTCTCCGCAAAAGTCCAACGGATCAAACTGCGTTCTACTGCTGCAATCTGGATAAAAAGACATGGGCGGATGGCACCGTCATCAGTTTTTCAGATTACCCTTGGCATGAAGACGATAAACTTCTGGTCGACGCGCTTTGCCCGTGGGATCAGTTTGGGTACCGCAAACAGCTGCCATTTTATTACAAGCGCTCGGGGCTAAACCGACATCGCCTAGCTTATTTGAAAAAACAGACAAATTGATAGCCCACATTTCCCCCTGGCTATTTTTTTCCGTCAGTATCCGAAACATCGTGGTTCTGCGCGATGATGTAAACCGTTCCCGTAAATGACGCGATCAGCTCGGATTGGTTGCTTGTGACGGTAACATCATAGGTTGCGAGTTTGCGGGACCGGGACACTTCCGTCGAAACGGCCGTCAATATGTCGCCGACGTTGGCCGCCTTGAGATAAGAGATATTCGCATGAATTCCAGCGGCGACAGCCCCATAACTGTTGGACGACGTGCCGAAGGCGCAGTCGGCAAGGGAAAAGATAACGCCGCCGTGACATGTTCCGTTAAAATTCAAATGATCGCCAGAGATTTTCATCCGAACCGAGGAAAAGCCGACACCAATGTCTATCAGCTCAATCCCCAACCGGTTCATAAACCGGTCACGGTCAGTGAAAAGCCGCCCCAAGTCCTCAGGGGACAGGAGGTTTTCAGCCTCGTTACGCATTGGCGTCATTCAAGACATCCTCGTGTAGCGCATCAATAACGTCGTCAACGGCGGCGTCGATATCAATGGAGCCATCTTGCAGGGCGTGTAACAGGGCCTTCAGGCGCGCACTTTCAGTGTGGCGCACGTAGGTTTCAATGCGCTTTCCCGCAGCGTCTGCAAGTATCTGTCGTAACCGCCACTCAGGATCCCGCTGAATGGGGGCGCGCTGATTGAAAGCTTGGGCGTTATGGGCTGCTTTGCGGTCGATGGCATCAGCCAAATCGATGACCCCCTTGCCGTCCAACGCAGTGGTTGCGAGAACCGGAACAGTCCAGTCTGTTGGAGTGCGCAGCGCCAACATCGCCTTCAATTGCCCAATGGTGTGTTCCGCCAAGGGCAAATCCGCTTTGTTGACGACGAGAATTTCGCCAATTTCGAGAATACCCGCTTTGATCGCCTGCACATCATCGCCAAACCCAGGTGCAGATATCACGATTTTAACATCAGCGATCTCTGTCATCTCGACTTCCGACTGGCCGGTGCCGACGGTTTCCAAAATAACGATATCAAAACCCGACGCCCCCATCAGATCGGCAACGTGTGCCGTCATCGGAGACAAACCGCCAAGGTGCCCGCGCGACGCCAGCGAACGAATAAAAACACCCGAATCCGAGATATGCTCGCTCATGCGAATGCGATCACCAAGCACCGCCCCACCGGACAGCGGGCTTGAGGGGTCAACCGCAACCACCCCCACCTTCTTTTGCCGCCGCCGCAATTCACCAATATAGGCATTGACCAAGGTTGATTTTCCGACGCCCGGGGGCCCGGTGAATCCAACAACCAGGGCCTTACCAACGTGCGGCTGGATTGCCGTTAGGATGTCTTTCGATGCCGGGTTGTTGCGTTCGATAATGCTAATCGCGCGGGCCAGCGCCGCCGGATCACCGTCCAGCAATCGCGCGATAATTCCGCGATTTTTATCTTCGCCAGATTTAGCTCCACCAGAATTATCCATCGTCACGCGACCATCAACGGTTGACCGAAGCCAAGTTCATCACGCATCGCCGCGATAACTTCACCATGGGTCGCACCGACACGAACGGCATCAAGTTCAGCAGCAAAAACATTGTCGCGTGGCGATTGGCACGTTTCCCGTAAGATTTTCAACGCCCGGTCCACAGCCGACTGGCTGCGCTCTGCTTTAAATCGGGTTAACTGATCGACCTGCGCCTGCATGGCCGATTGCGCTGGACGTTCCAGCACCGGACGAGAGGACGCATCTTCTTCAACCTCATACGCATTGACGCCGACAATCACCTGCTCGCCGCTTTCAACCTTATCTTGAAACGCCATTGCACTGACACCGATCATACGTTGGACAAACCCGTTCTCGACTGCCCTGTACATGCCGCCCTGCTCATCAATTTGGCGAATTACTCCAAGAATTTTGTCTTCCATGTCGTCGGTTAGGCTCTCGATGTAATAAGACCCGCCTAAGGGGTCGATGACATCGCACAGGTGGGCTTCGTGTTTAAGGATATTTTGCGTGGCGATGGCGATTGTCGCCGCCCCTTCGCTGGGCGTTGAAAGGACTTCGTCGTAGGAGTCCGTATGCATCGATTGAAGACCACCAAAAATACCGGCGATGGCCTGGGCCGTGACCCTGGCGATATTGTTCAAAGGTTGCTGGCGGGTCAGATCACAGCCCGATGTTTGGGCATGAAATTTAAACCGGGTGGCGCGGCTGTCAGTAACGCCAAACCGCTCCTTGACCAGTCGCGCCCAGATGCGTCGGCCGGCGCGAAATTTCGCGATTTCTTCAAAAAAGCTGATTGAGATGTCAAAAAAGAACGTGAACCGGGCGAGATACTGATCAGGGTCCATGCCCCGCGCTTGGCAGTCCTTGGCATATTGCAACGCCGTCGAAATCGCCAACCCCATGGCCTCAGCCGGTGTTGCCCCGGCCTGCTGCATATGTTGACCGACAATTGAAAGGGTGTTCCATTTTGGCACAGTGCTCGCACAATATTCGAACGTATCCAGAAGAGTCCGCCGTGACCCCGGCAACGACAATCGGTAGAACATGTGATTGGCGACAAAATGGGAAATATAGTCACTTTGGTTCGAGGTGCCGGTCAAGGTCGCCCAATCAATGCCCCGCTTGTCGGCAACCGTCAGCATCAGGGTCAAAAGAGAAAACGGCAGCGGGTCATTGAGGCCGACGGAAATTTTATCAATTGGAATATCGCGAAGACATATTTCCATGTCCTCAACCGTATTGACGACGGTACCGCAGGTACCCAAAAGTTCTGGCGCGACCTCATCACAATCAAAACCCCGGTAGACGGAATTACACGGGATCAGACTGAGGGCAGTGCTTCCAGCGCTTAGTATCTTTTTGATTCTGGCGTTAAAATCTTCCGGTCTTCCAAGGCCGATTAATTGCCGCTGACTCCAGGTTCGGCCACGGTGCATGGTTGGGTAAATGCCGCGTGTCATTGGCGCCTGACCGGGGAAACCCAGTTTATCCTGATAGGCATCGTCACTTTCATCCGGCGGCGCATAAAGCGGCTTAATCTCAATCCCGGACCGATTTTGAATTTTTTGATCACTGCCGATCTGGGCGTCATAGTCAGCCTGCCAGATGTCGCTTGCCGTCTTGGTCTCATCAGACTGTTCGACCGGGCGGGCGGCCTCTGTTGGTTTGATCTTTCCCATTGTCCTGGTCTCCCCCTAAAGTGACGGACGTTCATTGGTGGCATCTTCGGCAAGGCGGCCAACACTTTCGATGATGTCTTCACGCGGTGTTCCCGGATGAAAAATTTTCGAGACACCCGCCTTGATGAGGTTCGCCTCGTCCTCATCCGGAACAATTCCGCCAATAACCACCCGAACATGGGCTAACCCCGCGTCCTTCAGCCCCTTCATCAGCTTAGGAACCAGCAAGTGGTCCGTCGCCAGTGAACTAACCCCGACAACATCGACATCTTCTTGCAGGGCAAGATTGACTACGCTGGATACGTCCTGCCAGGGGTTGGTGTAAATAACCTCCATGCCGGCATCGCGCAAAAAGGCGGTGACGATACGGCTACCACGGTCATGTCCATCAAGACCGATTTTTGTCATCAGCACACGTGGCGGCGATGCGACTTCATTCACGTTCCGTCTCCCTCAAGTCACTGGATCGATTAACTTCTCCGCTCATCATCGGATTATCATGGGCAATTTTTAAGTTGCCAATAAACTGGTCGGCCAGCTGATGGGCGGTGACGCCGCCACGTCGGTACCATACAGGAACATGGTTCATCGCCCCCATCAACATCAGGCGGAAAATGCTGCGATCAACGCCACGGTTTAACGGCAGGGCCTCGACAAGGTTGCGAAACCGCGCTTCATAAGTATCGCGCAGAATAACCAGAGAGGCTTCAGCACCGGGGACATCGCGCGGCAAGACACGCACCACGACCTGGGCGAAACTACTGCCACCCAAAAGCATGGTCAAATGCGCTTCAGAGGCGGCACGCAGACGCCCCCAGGGGTCCCGACCGGCCGTTTCCAGCGCCCGGTCAACGCAGTCGCAGATACGTTGAACACCACCCTCAAACACGGCGACCAACAACGCCTCTTTCGACGGAAAATGATAATAGAGAGACCCGGGCAGCATCCCAGTGGACTTGGCGATATCGCGCATTGAAGCCCCCTTATAACCCTCCGCCACCAACACTTCCGCCGCCGCCTCAAGGATCAGCTGGCGGCGGTTGTCACTACGTAAATTGGCGACAGCTTCAGTCATATGACTTTCCATTAAACAAACGATTGTTTGGTTAATAAACGACAACCCCGCTTTTGTCAATGTGAACAGAAGCGGTCTCGCCCCAGCGAAAAAGCGGAGAAGGTGCCCCGAACGTTCTCCCTGCCCCTATTTGAACCCAAACATTTTCTGACCCCTATACGAATATCAGGATAATTGTCGTGAAGTGGGAGAGACGTGCCTGACGCTACCATCAAGGAACGAACCAGGATGAATTTGGCGTCATCGATTGAAGGGTCATAGACAACACCGCTTAGCGAGAAGACGTGGCCGTACCAAGCGCATTGCCCGGCACGGCCAGACGCCGTTAGCCCGTCTTTTTATGACCAACGTTTTCAAGCAGCTTTTTTGCTCTTTTTGGCAAGCTGACAGGCTCGCCGGATTTGATTTCAATATGCTTGGGTTTCATCTCTTCCGGCACTTCGCGAAATAAGTCGATGCTGAGAACACCATTGGAAAGATGAGCGGCCGCGACTTCCATATAATCAGCGAGCTCAAACTTCCGAACAAAATCCCGGCCAGAAATCCCACGGTGCAAATACGTCACGTCATTCTCATCGGCTTCATGCCGCCCAGCGATTATCAACGTATTCTCGTGCAGTTCGATGTCAAGTTCCTGGTCAGTGAACCCGGCAACAGCCATAGTGATTCTGTAACTGTTGTCATCAACCGACTGAATATCATAGGGTGGGTATTCTGGACCACCTTTGTCGATATTTGCCGTATTTTCCATTAACCGCGCAAGACGGTCAAAGCCGATCGTTGAACGATACAGGGGAGTTAAGTCGTATGCTCTCATAGCGTACATCCTCCATTAGAAGCAATGTCAAATAGCCCGGCCAGGGTATACGGACCGGACCGTTTCATTTGCCGAACCCACTCGGTAGCATCCGGCAAAAATGATTTAGTATGACGATAGTTAACGTCAAGAGGACTTTAGGAAAAAATTTTGGGTGGGATCGTTGGGTCAAAAAAATAACCTTCTTGGGTCACGTGCCGTCAAAAATTAGGCTGGGAAACAAAACTATCGACGGCCACAGGTTTTCACGATAAGCACGGACAATGACGTCACAAAACAATCTTGAAATTTTCCTTGTAACGGCACCGGGGCTGGAACCGCTGTTGCGGGCGGAAGCAGTGGAAAAGGGGTTCCGTAAACCCAAGGCCATTAGAGGCGGTGTGACGGTTCAAGGGGATTGGGCCGCAGTCTTTCGGGCAAACCTTGATATTCGGGGGGCCAGCAAGGTTCTTGTCCGCATCGGCAGCTTCAAGGTTATTCATCTTGCTCAACTGGATTTGTGTTTACGGACGTTCCCCTGGGCAGAGTTTTTCAGGTCGGATGTGCCCGTGCGCATCCAGGCGTCATGCAAAAGCTCTCGTATCTATCATGCGGGCGCAGTGATTGAGCGTATCACAAACGCGATCACCGACGGACTGGGCGTGCAGGTTTCTGCTGACGCCGAGATTTGCATAAAGGCGCGTATTCAAAATGACGTCTGCACCCTCAGTATCGACACCTCAGGCGACCTGTTGCACAAGCGCGGGCATAAAGAGGCTGTGAGCAAAGCGCCAATGCGCGAAAACCTGGCGGCTCTCATGCTGCGTCACTGTGGTTACCGTGGAAAAGAACCCGTCGTAGATCCGATGTGTGGATCAGGAACCTTCATCATTGAAGCCGCTGAAATTGCAGCGTCCCTTTACCCAGGGCGCTCTCGTCATTTTGCATTTGAGCATCTGGTCACGTTCGACCAAGAAAAATGGCAAGCGTTGCAGGCACGGCAAATCAATAAGACGGCCACCGCCCGGTTCTATGGCAGTGACGATGACGCCGGCGCAGTTCGTATGAGCCGCGCAAATGCCGAACGGGCTGGGGTCACACACTTGACCGACTTTCAACACCATCCCGTCAGCGAGCTTGAGCCGCCAGATGGCCCTCCCGGTCTTGTCATTATCAACCCGCCTTACGGGGCGCGGATTGGAAACACAAAACAGCTCAACTATCTGTACCGTTCACTGGGGCAAGTGCTGATGGATCGGTTCTCCGGCTGGCGCGTCGGCGTGGTCACCAACACGCCTTCGCTGGCAAAAAATACGGGCTTACCGTTTGCCCGGGAAAGTGAACGGATCGACCATGGCGGGCAGCGGGTTAAGGTGTATTCGACAGATCCGCTGCCGGGGAGTTTAGAGGATAGCGCGGAGGACTGAGGATATTTTCAGCGCCCTTCTCTGGCTTCCAATTTTGGCGAAACCCTGCCCTTAACAACGGCGATTAATCGTGGCGGCTTTCCGGGGAAAGGCTGACTACAGTATACTTCATCATTATTCGCGATATGAAGGGTATCAAATGGGGGAGAGAGAACCATGTCAGACAGCGGGCTAACGGCGGAATGGACGGCCAGGATATCTGACTATCCCTACGCGCATATTGGCGTTGAACAGATGGCCGGGGCGATTGGTGCAGTGATCAGCGGTGTTGATATCGCCAGTCCGGCGACCGATGACGTGATCGGCGAAATTCGCCAAGCGCTGGATGACCACCTTGTGGTTTTCTTTCATGATCAGGACATCACCCCGGCGCAGCAACTGGCGTTTGCTCAGCGGTTTGGCAAGGTCATCGACTACCCCCTTGTCCAAGGGTTGGAAACCTGCCCTGAGGTCGTGCCCGTCGTCAAATTAGCTGACGAGCGGGTCAATTTTGGTGGCCTTTGGCATGCTGATACAACCTACCTGGACGAACCGCCGATGGGGGCCATGTTGCTGGCCAAGGAGCTGCCGCCGTTTGGCGGGGATACGATTTTCGCCAATCAGCAGTTGGCCTATAAAACCCTGTCCCACGGCATGCAAAACGTGCTCGATAACCTGACCGTCATTCAAAGTTCAAAAAAGGCTGCTGTCACCCGAACCCGCGAAGACCGCTTAAAAACATCGGCCATCGGCGACAGAGCCGAAGACGGGATGGTTGCCGAACATCCGGCGGTCATCCGGCACCCGCGCACCGGACGAAAAGCGTTGTTTGTTAATTCCGGCCATACGGTAAGGTTTAAGGAAATGACGGAAGAGGAAAGCCAGCCGATACTTGACTACCTTTACCACCATCAAGTCCGCCCCGAATTTACCTGTCGGTTCACATGGCGCGTCGGCGCTATGGCCTTCTGGGATAACTTTTCCAGTCAGCACAACCCGGTCAATGACTATCACAATTTCAAACGCGTGATGCACCGGGTGACCATCGGTAGCGGCCGACCAGAACGATAAATAAGGCTCAATCGCCTACGGCGGGGTAACGGGCATGATTTCAATCAAGGTCTCTTCCTGCAAGATGTCTATTGTCAATTGGAAGCCCATATTTTAGCCCTACCCATAACGATTTTTATATCAACCATGAACACCCTAACCTAACCACAGGAGTTTACCGTGAGCACAGATTTTCCAGAACTCGCAAAGGATCTCAGCGCCAACATCGCCGGGCTTCGTAAAGGCATTCCAGACACCATGAAGGCCTTTTCCAGTTTAGCCAAAGCAGCAACGGCCAAGGGTGCGCTTGATCCCAAAACCAAGGAACTGATTGCCATGGCAATTGGTGTCGCGGTTCGTTGTGACGGCTGCATTGCCTTTCATGCCAAGGCCGCCGAACAATTGGGTGCAGACCGCCAGGAAATGCTGGAAACACTGGGTATGGCAATCTACATGGGCGGTGGCCCGTCTATGGTTTATGCCGCCGAAGCGCTTAGCGCCTTCGACCAGTTTGCCGCCAAGCGCAAGACCTGAGAAGCCGTTAAAATGACCACTGCCGCAGATGGCTGTGTTTAAATCTTGGGCTGATATTTTAGTCCGTCAACGAAACGCGACGATCTTAAAATTGCTTTAATTTGCATCCTGTATAGTGGCCCAAACACTAATCAGGATGCACGCTTTTCCATGGTCAAACACAACGTCCAAAATAAATCGGTTCTTGTTGTCGACTCCGGGGTTGGCGGCATGACCGTCGTCAAGGCGATCCGTGACCTCGCCCCGGCCCTTACAATTACCTACATCTCAGACAACGCCTGCTTCCCCTATGGCGGCATGGGCGCCGATGCTCTGATCACCCGTATACATTTTTTGGTGTCACACGCGATTAAGGCGGCGCCGGTTGATGCCGTTGTCATCGCCTGCAACACCGCCAGCACCGTTGTCCTGGATCAATTGCGCACTTCGTTTTCCGTGCCCATTGTCGGCGTGGTGCCGCCGATTAAAACAGCCGGCGAGATTTCCCGGTCACGGGTAATCGGTTTGTTGGCGACGGAAGGCACCGTTCGCCGTCAATATGTCGATAGCCTGATCGAGCGCTTCGCCCATGATTGCACCGTGTTACGCGTACAATGCCCTGACTTGGCACCCTTGGCGGAACGTAAATTTCGTGGCCGCAGGATCGACCGCCAACGCTTACGCGACTGCATCAATCCCCTGATGGCACCGGAACTGGCGGCTATGGATGTGGTTGTTCTCGGCTGTACTCACTACCCACTTCTGCTTGATGAATTACGTCAGGAATTCCCACCCTCTGTCCAATGGCTCGACCCTGCCCTACCCGTCGCCAGGCGATTAATCGACGTCTTGGGCGCCGAGAATCCCAACGCCCGCCCGGCACTGGCGCGACCACATGATGATGTCGTTTACTTCACCAACGACGTTCCCCCTTTCCAATCGATGAATCCCAGACTAACCGAAATTGGATTTAGCCGAACGGCGCATTGGCCCAATGACGCCGAAATCTCAGTGACGGCGTAAACTTACTCGGTTCCCCTGCCGATAAATCCAAGGTAGTGTCGACGCCTTCTTTGTTTCACAGGCTGGGGGGCTAAAATGCAAAATTCTGATGGGCACATTCGCATCACACCAACGACACCAGTTATCGGTGCCGAGGTTGAGAATTTCGAGATGTCCGGTACCATGAATCAAACCCAATTTGACCATATTCATGACGCACTCATGACCCATCAAGTGTTGTTTTTTCGTGATCAGGAGATGACGCTAGAGCAACATAAGGAATTCGCCAGACAATTCGGAGACCTGCATATTCATCCTGGAATTCCGGGCCCCGATGGCCACCCGGACGTCATTCAGATCCATGCCGATGCCACGTCAACCCGGATCGCCGGTGAAGATTGGCATTCAGATGTATCTTGCGATGATGAGCCGCCGATGGGCAGCATTCTACATATGCATACGGTTCCCGAGTCAGGCGGGGACACCTTGTTTGCCAGCATGTATGCGGCCTATGAGGCGTTATCTGAACCTATGCAGACGATGTTGAGGGGACTGACCGCGCGCCATAGCGGCGAAGCGGCCTATCGGGGACGGTATGACTATCGCGACGTCGATGATACCGACTATGACTATCCCAATAATGACCACCCCGTCGTCCGCACCCACCCCGTGACCAAACGCAAAGGCCTGTTCGTCAACCGTATTTTCACAACCCACATCAATGGGGTCAGCGCGGCGGAAAGCGATGCCCTGCTGCAATTTCTATTTAATCATATCCAAAAACCAGAATTTCAAGTCCGCTTTCGTTGGCAACCGGGCAGTGTTGCCTTCTGGGACAACAGGGCGGTTCAGCACTACGCCATCTGGGACTATTTCCCTGAAACCCGTTCCGGATTTCGGGTTACCGTCGCCGGTGACAGACCTTATTCCGACCGCTGATCACCGTCCGTCAATAGCGCAATTCGGCCATGACGCCGTGGTGATCGCTGGGCCAGACACCGGCGACCGGTTGGTTGCCGACAACCTTGCAATCAACAAGGTGCCCTGCCCCGCGCTCAAGCGGCCAGCCCGAAAAGATGTAATCAATCCGCCGATCTGGTTCCAATTCCTTGACCACATAGGGGTTGGTGTTGTCCCAGGTTATTCCTGCGCCAGCACCGCCTGCAGCGGGCCATGCGTCGTGAAAAAACAAACCCTCAACCGGGCAGGTCGTCAGCCCCTTAAGCATACGAATTTCGTCCGATGCCGGGTCGGCATTGAAATCACCGCAAACAACCGGCGGAAAACGCCAGGGACGTTTGCCATCAACAAACCGCGCCAAATCAGCGACCTGTCGTTGGCGAATATGGCTTTGTTCAAACTTCCAGTTCAAATGTGTGCTGAACGCCGGAATCACACCACGAGGGCCGTCAATCTCGGCGAATAGCGCACACCGCCCCTCGCCCATCTGTTCGTGCCCATAGAGCTGAATTTGATCATGCCGCTTAATAGGCCAGCGCGATAGGATGGCGTTGCCAAAGCCGAAGCCTTTGATGTCCATGCTGCGCGCATAAACGTGATGGTAGCCTAGTGCTGCCGCCAATGTTTGTGCCTGATCACCATCGGCGTCGCTCCACACTTCCTGCAGGGCAATGAAATCCGGATTGAGGTCCTTCAAGGTGGCGATGATAGCCGGTTGGCGCTGTTCCCACGGGCCAAACCGCCACCAGATATTCCAGGTCACAACCCGCAATCGCGTTTCGATAAGGTCGTTTTGTTTGTCTTGATCCGCCATGGAATTCACCCCCAACTTGATCCGAAAAAACAGTATTCATATGTAGCTTAAATTTGCATGTGACCATAGTTATTTTAGGGATGAAGACCGCAATGTCATGGAAAGATAGGGCGTTTTCTCTGAAACCGTAGGCCGTTGAAACGGGGCTTAATGTCAATTAACCTGACCACAAAGAACCGCCGTGTCGTCGTTGAACACATCAATCAACGTGTCCATCACCGCGCGGACGGCGGGGGTCCGCCTCAAGTCATCATGGACCAATAAATATAGGGGGCTGAAAAACCGATCGATGGGCGGCATGACACGCGTAAGCGCCGGGTCTACGTCACCGACAAAGCAGGGCAGCACACCAAGGCCGATGCCCGTGCGCACACTTTCATGCAAGACGAAGCCATTGTTGCTACGAACGGCGGGCAATCTTTGACCAAGCTGGCTGCGCAACCAGCGCTGACCAGGGAAGTACATGTGGTCGTCATCCGTACCGACCCAATCACAGACCAGATAGCGCTCATCATCGAGGGCTTGCGGGTTGTCCTTAACATAATCCGTTGATCCATAAATGGCATAGGCAAAGCCGCCCAACTTTCTTGATATCAAGCCCGGTGTATCGGGCATGCATTCACGAATCAAAAGGTCAGCTTCGCGCCGCGATAAATTTGCGGCGATATGGGCGACGGAGAATTCCAGTTCGACCTCAGGCAAACGTTGGCGTAGTTTAGGCAGACGGCTGGTCAAATATTGGGCGACCAGTTCGTATGACGAAATCCGAACGGTGCCACTCACCTGATCAGCAAATGTCGCCTGACGACGCGACACCGCATCGGCAGTGCGTTCCATGTCCTCGGCAAGGGGCAGAAGTTCAGCGCCCGCCGCCGTGGTGGCAAGTCCGCTTGGTAGCCGATCAAACAAACGCGCCGACAAATTTTCTTCCAGGTTTTGCAAACGTCGTCCGACGGTCGGCTGACTGACCCGCAAGGTCTTGGCCGCAGCCGACAGGGTTCCGTCACGTGCAACGGCTAAAAAAACACGAAGGTCGTCCCAGTCGAAATTCATCATCACCTGTATTTATATCACCAAGCCACCCCTCACTCTAAACATATTTGAATAAGCACTATTTAAATATAGGGGACGCAATTCAAAAATATTCATCATAGAGTTGCCAACTGATCCCATTTAAATAGACAAGCCGTTTTGTCGATACGCTACAAAAAGGAAAGTCATGCATTTTGATCTAAGGCTCTGGCGTTTAACTCAAGGCTTTCGCGGGCGTCTCGTTTGGGCGGTGACGATCGGCCTGGTCTCCTCATTTGCGGGAATTATCCGCCTGGTTCTGCTCGGCTGGATGCTGGGACTGGCGCTTTCCGGTGCCAACATCGAGACCCTGATCATCCCAGCTGCCGCCACCGTCGGCGTGATTATTTTCCGTGCCGTCACCGATTACCTTAAGGCCATGAGCGCCCATCATACGAGTGTAAAAATTCAACGCCTGATCCGCACCATGATCTTTGATCACGTAGTTAAGTTAGGCCCCGCCCGGTTTGCCCATTCGCGTACGGGGGACATCACGTCGGCGGCGATTGATGGCGTTGAACACCTGGGTATTTATTACAGCAGATACCTGCCCTGCTTTCTCGTCGCGTTGATGACCCCACCCCTAATCTTTTTGTTCGTCGCCTATCTCGATTTGACGGTCGCAACGGTTTTGTTGGCCGCTGCGTTATTCACCCTGTTCGTGCCCGCATTATTTAACAAATGGGACAACAAAAACTCCCTCGCCCGTTCCATCGCGTTTAAACATTATGCCTCGTCTTTCCTTGATGCCCTTCAGGGTCTGGGGACGCTAAAGGCCTTTGGTCGAAGTGGCGAATACGCCGCCGACTTAGCCGTCAAAGCGCGCCAGTTAACCCATACAACAAAATGGGTATTGGCGACCAACGCCTTGACCCGGGGGCTTACTGACGTTGGCATCGCCGTCGGTGCCGCCGGAGCTCTCGGGGTTGGGGCCATGAAGGTCATCGATGGTACACTAAGCCTGGAAACCCTATTAATCATTCTAATGTTGGGTGTGGAAGTGTTCAGACCGCTGCGTGATCTGCGCTCGGTCCTTCACGATGGCATGCTGTCGCTGTCGGCATCGAAACAGATTTTTGCCATTCTGGATGAAAAGCCATTGGTCGCTGATAGCGAGGTGGAAACGCTTAGCCGTCCAGCGCTACAGCCGACCATTGAGTTTGACGCGGTTGAGTTTCAATACCCGGGCGGACGCGGACGTATCCATAACGATGTCTCTTTCTCGATCAACACCGGCGAACGTGTCGCCATTGTCGGCCCCAGCGGGTGCGGAAAGTCATCGATTGTCCGACTTCTATCACGATTTTACGACCCTACACGGGGAACCATCCGCATTGGCGGTCAGGATCTGACGGCCCTGTCGTTTGATCACATTCGACGCCACCTGGCGATCGTCAGCCAGGACACGCTTTTGTTCCACGGCAATGTGACGGAAAACCTGTTACTGGGAAATCCGAACGCAACGCCGGAAGACATCAGAGCGGCGGCCATCGCTGCCAATGCCAATGATTTCATCAATGATCTGCCGAACGGATATGAAACAATTGTTGGTGAGCGTGGTGTCAGGCTGTCTGGTGGGCAGCGCCAACGTATCGCCATTGCCCGTGCCTTGTTACGCGATGCCCCCATACTTGTTCTTGATGAGGCCTTGTCTTCCGTCGACGCCGAAAACGAAGCGATCATTCAAGACGCCCTCGACCGACTGATGGTCGGCAGGACCACATTGATCCTGGCCCACCGCCTATCCAGCGTCATCGGCGCCGATCGCATACTCGTTCTCAATGACGGTGAGGTGTCGGAACAAGGCACCCATGACGATTTGATGGCGAAGCACGGGGTTTACCACGCCCTGATGTCCGGGCAGGTGGAGGATCGCAACGGCAAACGGGCTACGCCGATACTTCTGGCTGACGATCTGGACGGTTCAGGTGTCGTTGAACCACTACCTGGACACACAAAAAGTGCCCGCCATGATTCACTGCTTCGCGCCGATGGCCTCGGCTGGATCGGCGCAATTCGCGAACTGATGCGCTATGTCGCGCCGTGGAAAGGCCGATTGGTCTTAACGTTTGGCCTGGGCGTCAGCCGGGTCATCGCTTTTATTGGCGTCAGCGTGCTTTCGGCATTGGCCGTGGCGGCGGTAAAAAACGGCCTACCGTTTATCGACTACCTTTATATGTTGGCGGTGCTCGCCCCAGCGGCGGGCATCCTGCATTGGTTGGAATCATGGGTAGCCCATGACATGGCCTTTAACCTGTTGGCCGACATGCGGATTAAGCTGTTTTATAAACTCGATCAATTGGCGCCGGCGTTCCTGACGCGACAGCGCAGTGGCGATGTTGTCAGTCTGGCGACCCATGACGTCGACACGGTCGAATATTTTTTCGCCCATACCATCGCCCCGGCATTTGTCGCCGTGCTGGTTCCGACCTTGGCGCTTGCCCTACTGTATTGGTTTCACTGGACCCTGGCCGTCGTGCTTATACCATCCCTTGCCTGCGTTGCCCTGACGCCGGTCTTTATGCGAACGCGTATCGACCGCATTGGATCAGAAGTCCGCGAGGCCTTTGGCCTGTTATCATCACATACCGTTGAAACGGTTCAGGGTCTGACCGAAATTTTAAATTTCGATGCGGCCGACGCACGCCGGGCCGCATTTCTAGATTTGATTGATTGGTTTCAGGACATTCGCCTGCCGTTCATGAGCGACAACTACATACGTCAGGGATTTGTCGAGGCGATTACCGGGTTGGGCGTACTTTGTGTGATTTTGACGGGTGCGTCTCTGGTTCAGGCCGGAACCATCGACGGGGCCTACATGCCGCTGATGGCCCTGGTCTCGATGGCCGCATTCCTGCCCGTGTCCGAAATTGCCGATGTCGGTCGCCAACTTGCCAATACCTTAGGCTCAACCCAGCGGCTCAAGGCTGTGCACGATGAAAAAGTCCTGATTGAGGATGGTCCCGTAGACTTTTCGCCTCCGGCCAAGGGCGGCATGGAAATCGAATTTAAGGACGTGACGTTTTCCTATCCAAACACCGATATTCCGGCATTGCGCAATGTGTCCTTAACCTTACCGGCTGGCAAAACCACGGCCCTGGTCGGCCCGTCCGGTGCCGGAAAAAGCACCTTGGCGCACTTATCAATGCGGTTCTGGGACCCACAAGCGGGGGAGATTGTCATTGAAGGGGTTAACTTCAAGGACTGCAAACTCGCCCCCCTGCGCCATGCCACGGCCCTTGTCGCGCAGGATACTTATCTGTTTAACGACACCCTGCTGGCGAACCTTAAGCTCGCCAACCCTGATGCAAACGACGATCAAATCGCCAAAGCTGTTGAACAGGCATCCTTGACGGAATTTGTCGACGCCTTACCCGACGGACTTTTAACCTATGTCGGCGAACGCGGGTTTAGCCTGTCCGGTGGTCAGCGCCAGCGCGTCTCCATCGCCCGCGCTTTCCTCAAAGACGCGCCGGTCTTGATTTTGGACGAAGCCACGTCACATCTTGATTCGATGAGTGAACGGGCCGTTCATAATGCCCTGTCGGCCCTGATGAAAGACAGGACAACCCTGATCATCGCGCACCGCTTATCAACCGTCAAAAGCGCCGATGTGATCGTCGTGATGAAAAGCGGTCGTGTCGCCGAAACCGGCAACCATGATGAATTGCTGGCTAAGGGTGGCCTTTATTCCGATCTGATTGACCACCAGATAACCGCCGGCGCGAGGACAGCCGCAGAGTAGCCTTTGTGCCGCCAGTGTGAACTGCGCCCATATGAATCGCTGCTAAGTGGGAGACCAGGGTCAACACGCGCCCTGGTTAATAAAGCCCGCCGATGCCAGACGCGGGCGCAACGACGGCACCGCCCGTTGGCAACCAGCTTTCGCCTTGCAGAACTTCGGATTGCCCGGTCGGTTCGGTCCCTGGCTTAAAGGCTTCAAGAATTACATTTCGATCCCCAGATCGGGCCAACTTACCGGTCCGCGCGTTGATCCTGACCATCCGCACATCCGGCGGAATTCGGAACGGAATAGCCGGTTTACCGGCCAATGCGGCGGCCATGAAGTCACGAAATATCGGCGCGGCGACCGACGATCCGGTTTCGCGTCTGCCAAGTGGGGTCGGTGTATCGAAACCAGCGAAAACGCCAACGGCCAGATCGGGCGAAAAGCCGACAAACCACGTATCGCGTTCGAGGTTCGTTGTTCCAGTCTTGCCCGCCAAAGGTTTGCCGACGGCGCTAATACGCCGCCCGGTACCGCGCTGAACAACACCTTCCAACATGCTGACCACCTGATAGGCACTGCCCGGGTCAGTTAGCTGTTTGCGGTTATCCGGCAAGCGCGGGGCGAGTTGGTGGGTCCAGAACTCGGCCCGACAATTTCGACAGTCACGCGTGTCGTGGCGAAACACGGTATGCCCATTGCGATCCTGAATTCGGTCAATAAACGTCGGCGTGATTTCCTTGCCACCGTTGACCAACATGGCATAGCCGCGCGTGATGTCCATCAACGTGGTCTCCCCGGCACCCAGTGCCATCGCCAGGGTTTGGGGAAGGTTTTTGACAACCCCCATACGTTCAGCATTTTCGGCGACCACATCCATGCCGATGGTCTGAGCCAGACGTACGGTCATCAGGTTTCGTGATTTTTCGATACCAAGGCGCATCGTTGAAGGCCCGTAAAACTTGTTGGTATAATTCGCCGGACGCCACTTTGGCAGGCCCGGTCCCTGGTCGATCACAAAAGGGGCGTCCAGAATCAGGGTCGACGGCGTATACCCTTTTTCAATTGCGGCCAAATATACAAAAGGTTTGAACGCTGATCCCGGTTGCCGTTTGGCCTGGGTAGCCCGATTGAATTCACTGGCATCACGAGAATAGCCCCCCGACATCGCCAAAATTCGACCGGTATGCGGGTCCATCGCGACCAATCCGCCGTTGATTGCAGGCCGTTGACGCAGGCCATAAACGCCTGCCGGATAGGGGTTTCCCTTGCGGTCTTTCTCAATCGCCTCAACCGCAATTATGTCGCCGCGTTTGAGTACATTCGATGGGCGCTTGACCTTTGGACCGCGTTTTTGTCCCTTAATCCAGGCCCGTCCCCAAGTCAGCTCCGCCATCGGGATTTTGCCACGCGTTCCGTCCTCAACACCGATATGGGCGTTGTCTGCATCGCTCCCTAAAACCACCGCCAATTGCCAAGTCAGCAATCCTTTTGGTCGGTCAATTGTTCTGATTTCTCGCTTCCAGTCCCCCGGCAAATCCAGTCGCGCCGACGCCGCCAAAGTGGCAAAAGGGCCGCGCCAGCCATGCCTGCGGTCATAGGCAACCAATCCGTCACGCAGGGCTTTATCCGCCATTTTCTGTAACGCCGGATCAATCGTCGTCCGCACGGAAAGACCGCCCTTATAGAGAGTATCGTCGCCATAGCGTACTGCCAGTTGGCGGCGTACTTCTTCGGCAAAATATGGGGCGGAGACAAACTCTATGTCAGCACGGGAATGAACTTGCAGCGGGCTTTCTGTCGCTTCACGGGCGTCCTCATCGCTGATAAACCCACCAAGCCGCATGCGCTCGATAACCCAATCGCGTCGCGTTTTGGCGGCTTTGGGTTTTTTGAACGGATGGTAATTGTTGGGCGCCTTGGGCAGTGCTGCCAAGTAAGCCGTTTCGGCTATCGTCAACTCATTCAACGATTTATCAAAATAATTCAGCGCCGCTGCCGCAACGCCATACGACCCGAACCCCAAGTATATTTCATTCAGGTAAAGTTCAAGAATGCGATCCTTGCTTAGCGCTTTTTCAATGCGCAGGGCCAGCATCGCCTCTTTGATTTTACGCGACCAGGACACTTCATTGGTCAACAGGAAATTCTTTGCCACCTGCTGCGTGATTGTCGACGCGCCGACTTTACGTCGCCCCTGGCCGATATTTTTGATGTTGACGACAATGGCGCGGACAACACCCATCACGTCAACCCCGTGGTGCTGAAAAAAATTCTTATCTTCTGCCGCCAAAAACGCATTCAAGGTCAGGCGTGGCATCGCCCCGATTGGCACAAACACACGTTTTTCAATCGCGTACTCAGCCAACAGGCGTCCGTCACCAGCGTGCACACGGGTCATCACCGCGGGTTCATAGTTCGCCAGCTGTCGGTGCTCCGGCAAATCTTTTCCGTACGTGTTGAAGACGTATAGCACTCCGATTCCACCAACAACCGCCAGCAGAAACACCATCCCCAAGGTCACAACCATTGCCCGAACCATATACTCTAACACCCGAAATTTTTAAGTCGTGCGCGCCCGGATTGGCGAACAGAATCAATCGCCCGATCTTTTAACACAAAGCGCAGCGCCAACAGAGTCCATAAAAAGGAATTTGGGCAATTGTGAGGCGAAAGTTTCAGGGTCTTATCCTGCTTGACACTGACGACACCCGTTTGATCAGACCGCGCCCGTCGGCAAATCCACAGTCACAGTTGTTCCCTTGCCTACCCGGCTTGATATTTCTAGATTTCCATCGTGCAATTCCACTAGGGATTTTGCTAGCGACAGCCCCAGCCCGGTCCCGTCATGATTGCGGGTAAAGATGTCCCTGACTTGACCGAACGGCCGCAGAACCTTGGGGATGTCTTTTTTGCTGATACCAATGCCTGTATCATTGACCTTCAAACTGACGCCACCGTCGTCATTCATTCCAACCGAAACCGTCACCCTGCCGCCCTCCGGCGTAAACTTGATGGCGTTGCTCAGCAAATTGAGAAGAATTTGTTTCAACCGCACTTCGTCAGCAGTGATTGTCGGGATATCGTCGTCAATGGCGAAAGATAACATAACGCTGCCTTTGGCCGCCCGCTCTTGCACCATCATTATGCTATCTGCGACAATTTCCTTAAAATCTATTGATTCCCTATCGAGATCCAGCTCATGGGCCTCGATCTTCGAAACATCGAGAATATCCTGGATCAGGTCGAGCAAGTGATTGGCGGAATGATTGATATGGGTTGCATATTCACTGGAATTGAGGAATTTCAGAGGACCGTGTTCCTGATCCACTAGAATTTGTGAAAAGCCAATGATTGAATTAAGCGGCGTCCTCAGTTCGTGGCTCATGTTAGCAAGAAATTGAGTCTTGGTATAATTGGCGATTTCGGCTTCGTCTTTGGAAGAAACGATGGCCAGTTCAGCCCGTTTACGTTCCGTAATATCATGCAGCAGCACGGTGAAGATTGTTTCACCACTGAGCTCCAGCTTGGAAATCGACGCTGACGCCGGAAATTCGCTTCCATCTTTTCTGAGGCCAGTGATTTCCTGGCGTCCATCCATGAGACGGTAGCTATCCGATGAGCGGTGAAACGCTTCAACATATTTAGCGTGGGCACCGCGAACCCGTGCCGGCATGAGTATGTCCAGAGGCTGACCAACAACCTCTTCCGACATATACCCGAAAATGCGCTCGGCACCAGTATTGAACAAACGAATGTTATTGCGCTGTCCAATTGCGATTACCGCCTCAGGGACGATTTTCAACATTGCGTGCAAACGCGCTTTCGACGATCTTGCACTTTCTTCGGCCTGCTTTCGTTCGGTAATATCGGTGACGGTGCCAACATATCCGACGATCTCGTCATTTTGATCATACAGTGCCGCACTACGCCCGACGACCCAAGTGATGTCCCCGGCCGGTGTTAAAAAACGATATTCGGATTTGAAGGCCTGAGTCGATTGCACCGCCGCATCCCACTCGTCGAAAACCCGTTGTCGATCTTCATGGTGGAGGGCGCTCGACCAACCGTGTCCGCTCGCCTGATCCGGCCCAATCCCGGCGACACGGCACCATTCTTCATTTGTGTAAAGGCACTCTCCCTTGACGTCGGTTCGATACACGCCAACCGGTGCCGCTTTCATTAATGTTTCGAATAACATTTCGCTTTCATGCAGTGCCATTTCCTTTTGTTGACGTTCCTTGATCGTCTTTTTCAACTGCTGGTTCAGCCGAAACAACGACAGGTAATGCCACGCAATAACGCCAACAAGAAGTGTCGCCACCAACCACAAAATTCTAGCCACTGACCAATAGGGTTTTGGTTTGCCATACCATTTGGCGTAAACCTGTTGATAGGCCTGCGTGCCGACATAATCTTTCACGGCCTTGTCCAAAACACTCAGCAGATCGACGTTTTCCTTTCGCACACGAATACCGCGCTTTATTTCCTTCAGCGGCTTGCCCACGGTCTTGATGCGGTCCTCAATACCGATTTCCCTTGTCAGCGCCAATAGAACAGATTTTGGGTATATGAGAGCGTCAACTTGCCCGGCGACCAACTGAAACAAAGCACTGCGAACATCAGGGAAAACCTGAATATCAATGTCCGTACGGTTTTTCATCAAAATCATGCCGACATTACGGTTCACCACAGCGACTTTATGTCCAACAAGATCAGCCTGCTTTGAAATGTCCAATGTATCATCACGAACAAAAATACTGACCAGCATTGTCTCGACCGGAGCGGTGAAGCTACTGACTTTCTGACGTGCGGGGATTATGCCGCTGCTGGGAATAATATCGGCGTCACCGCTCATCAAGATAGTGTCGGCTTCAGGGAAACCGTCAACCGCCTTATAGATCACGGTAATGCCGGCGCGTTCGGCGACCGCGTTCATAACATCAATCGCAAACCCTGTCGGCTCACCAAATTTATCAGTTGAATATTGCGGTGGCCAATGACGAGGAACTGCCGCCACGACGGACTGCGTACCAGATGATGATGGCGGCGCTGCGTGATTTTCGGCCGCCGCCGGAAACACACCAGTCGCCCAAAGCGACATCGTTGTGAAAAGCCAAGAGGCAACGACGATCGCCTTTCGATACGAATGCCTCTCTTCTCGCACGTCGGCACCTCCCCACACAAAAGCGCAATTGCGCCAAGTCATGTTGCAATTTAACTGGGAATTCTGGCGCTGTGTGTTTCAAAGCATTTCATAGTATGACGAAGATCACACCACGTCAGCGACGTCCTTACACGCCACGTCAGCGACGTCCACACGCCACGTCAGCGACGTCCACACGCCACGTCAGCAACATCACTTAGCAGAATATAATTATCAGAGTGATTGGGAACACGCTGTTAGCGACTTTGGGCTTCTTCGACGCGGGTGAAATAGGCGTCGATTCCCTTTTTCAAGGCGGCTGAAAAGCGTTCGCGGTAGGCGCGAGAGCGCAGGTTTCGTTCGTCCTTTGGGCTAGAAAGGAAGCCCGTTTCAACCAGGACAGACGGCATGTCCGGTGCCTTAAGAACCGCAAACCCCGCAAACCTATGGGTATTGCGCAGAACTTTAACTTTTCGTTTCAGCGCCTTGATCAAATGCCCGGCAAGGATCGCTGACTGGTTCATGGATTCGCGTTGCGCCAAATCAATCAAAATATTAGTCACATCGCGGTTTTCATGGGTCAGGTCGATGCCAGCGATCAAATCTGACTTGTTTTCCTTATGGGCCAGCGCTGCGGCTTCTTTGTCCGAGGCGTTTTCCGACAAGGTATACACAGCAGGGCCGCTGATTTTGCGATCCTTGATCGAGTCAGCGTGCAAAGAAATGAACAAGTCGGCACCGGCCTCACGTCCCTTACTGACCCGTTCACGCAAACGGATAAAGATGTCGCGTTGGCGGGTGTAGACAACTTTGTAACGCCCACTATTGGTAAGTTGCTTACCCAGTTCCCGAGCCATGGCCAGGGTAATGTGCTTTTCATAAATTCCGGAATTGCCAATGGTTCCAGGGTCGGGGCCGCCATGCCCGGCATCAATAACAATCACCCGTTTGTGCCCGTTCCGTCGATTTTCCGGTTTGCGCGGGGCCAACTGAAAGGTCGCGTTGGCGATGTTTTTAGCCCGCGCCGCCGTTTCAGTTTTCTTAGTCAACGATGCAATGATTTTTTCAAGCTTGTTTGGATTACGAAGCGTGTCTGGGTTTTTGTAGGTTTTTTTTTGTTGCGCCCCAGAGGTGATGGTATGCGCCCCAGAGGCGACGGTATGCGCCCCAGAGGCGACGGTATGCGCCCCAGAGGCGACGGTATGCGCCCCAGAGGCGACGGTAATTGACGGTTTTTTCGGTGGTGTTATGCCGGGCGCCGCGATTTTCGCCACATTTGGTATCGTCAATAAGGACGTGCCAAGTTGCGCGACTTCAATAGGGCCGTCTTTTTGGTGGCGGGCGAAAACGGTTTTTGAAGACCCGAGCAAGTCGACAACCAGACGGTACGCATGAGTTCCGCCGGGCGCCAGAATAAATGTTTTTTTGATAATTGCCGGTTTTGTCAGATCAATGACGATTCGCGAGTTACCGGGCTTATACAAGCCATAACGCAGGGTTTCGAACACACCCGACCGCCTCGGCAACGGTTTTTGCGGCAGACGCCAACCGACTTCCGGCAAATCGATGACAACCCGATAAGGATTGGCCAAAGAAAAGACTGTGTAAGGAACCTGATTGCTGAGCTCAAGCACCACCCGGGTGACCCGGGCCTGGGGACCGACACGAACATCCGTGACCACAGCGTCAGCGGCCATCAGGCGGGTCGGTAACAGCAATGTGACCAGACAGCCCAAAACTGCCAGTTTAATGACAAAACTCAGCCACGTCGCCTTCAACATATTGCGCATTCCACCATACTGATCCCAATATATACGATCTACGAACCCGAGCATCAATATCCAACATTTATTCAAAACCAGCAGTTGACTTTACACCCGAGAAAGCCATTTCCTAATTAATGTGATTGTGGAACCAAAGTCCTACGGTTATGTTAACAGGGTCACGATTCTATTGTTGGCGGAATCAGCGAGAGGGAACTCTTCTTTATTCTGCGGCGAAAACAAGGTAATTGAATAGAATTAGACCAGTGTCTTAAAATTGTATCGGCTGAAGAAGCCGCTTCAACGACACTTACCAAACTTAAGTTTCCGAGGATTGTCCTCAGGAGTAATTTATGCCGATTAGAGCTGCTCATTCTACCCTATCGAAAAAGATAACACACCAAAGTGTGCTATCCGGGGTTTACCCATGCGCCGTCGGCAATAACAACACACGCGCCGGAGCTGGCGAAAGCAATGCAATCGCCCGCTCGCTCGCGCATTGGAGTTCAAAATTTAATGACTACTCAACGCATGCTAATAGACGCATCGCATCCGGAAGAGACCCGGGTCGTATTGATCAATGGAAATAGGCTGGAAGACTTCGACGTCGAAGTTGAATCGCGAAAGCAGCTTAAAGGAAATATCTATCTCGCAAAAGTAACCAGGGTCGAACCCTCCCTGCAGGCGGCATTTGTCGAATACGGCGGCAATCGGCACGGTTTTCTGGCGTTTAACGAAATACATCCCGACTATTACCAAATTCCGGTCGCTGACCGTGAAGCGATGATGGCGGAAGTCGAAAGCGAGCAACCTGATGAGGCGGATGACGATGTTGAGCCTACTGATGGAAGCCCGGTTGAAACCCTAGGCGGCGATGACACCGATGAAGTCGAATCGCGGCGTCCACGCCAGCAGCGACGCAATTACAAAATTCAGGAAGTGATCAAGCGCCGTCAGGTGCTGCTGATTCAGGTGGTTAAGGAAGAGCGCGGAACGAAGGGTGCGGCGCTGACGACTTACCTGTCTCTAGCCGGTCGCTATTGTGTTTTAATGCCCAACACCGCACGCGGCGGCGGCATTTCCAGAAAAATCAATAACGGGGCTGACCGCAAACGTTTGAAAACCATTGTCAATGATCTGGGCATTCCTAAGGGAATGGCGGTGATCGTCAGAACCGCTGGTGACAAACGCTCGAAACCCGAAATCAAACGCGATTACGAGTACATGATGCGGTTATGGGGACAAATCCGTGATTTGACTCTGGAATCGACGGCACCCTGCATTGTTCATGAAGAAGGTAACCTGATCAAACGTTCGATCCGGGATCTCTATACAAAGGAATTGGAAGAGGTCGTGGTTGCCGGTGATGACGGCTACCGCGTTGCCAAGGACTTTATGAAATTATTGATCCCTAGCCACGCCAAAAAAGTCCGGCACTATACCGAAGATAACATCCCGTTGATGCAGCACTACGGTGTAGAGAGCCAACTTGATGCCATCCATTCCCCGGAAGTGCATATGAAATCGGGCGGATACATCGTCATCAACCCAACTGAAGCTCTGGTTTCCATTGACGTAAACTCGGGTAAGGCGACAAAAGAGCGCAACATTGAAGAAACGGCGCTGAAAACCAATTTGGAAGCGGCAGATGAAATCGCCATACAGTTAAAGCTGCGGGATTTGGCCGGGTTGATCGTCATTGATTTCATCGATATGGAAAACTCGCGTAATCAGTCACGGGTAGAACGGCAGATCAAGGATGCCATGCGCAATGATCGCGCCCGCATCCAGATTGGCCGAATCAGCCCGTTTGGTTTGCTTGAATTATCGCGTCAACGTCTGCGCCCGAGTCTGATCGAGACCAGTTCTGAAATTTGTCCCCATTGTGAAGGGACTGGCGTACGCCGCTCAACCGACTCCACCGCCCTTCACATGTTGCGTGTCATTGAAGAAGAATGCATGAGCCGCAAAGCCAGTTCGCACACGGTATATGTACCGACCTCGGTCGCGCTTTATCTGCTTAACCAAAAACGTACGGCTTTGGCGGATATCGAGACCCGCTACGAAACCCGTATTTATCTTGAAAACGACGACACCCTGATTCCACCGGCGCATCGCCTGGAAAGCAGCGATGACCTCAAAATTATTGAGACGACCAAGAAAGCCGTTCAGCACGAAAGCCGCAAACCGACAGAGCGCAATGCCCCATCCAATGATCAAGATGATGCACCGGAGGGTGGTAAACGCCGCCGCAAGCGCCGCCGCGGCAAACGTCCACAATCTGAAGACACCGAAAACAGCGTCACCGCATCAGACGCGGCGACGTCCGGCCAGCAACCGGAACCCGTTGAGGGGGCAGGTGAGCAGAACGACGCGGTGACAACCGAAGACGATGTCAGCAAGCGCCGTCGTCGTGGCCGTCGTGGTGGTCGCCGTCGTGGACGCAAAGGTGAAGACGCTATCGCCACCGGCGAAACAAATGACAATGCGGTTGTCGAGCAAGTCGCGAGCGGACCGAACGAAGCGCAAGTCGCGAGCGGACCGAACGAAGCGCAAGTCGCGAGCGGACCGAACGAAGCGCCTGATGGGCAACCGTCATCTGCCGAAATCATACCGATTACAGTCGCCTCTACCGACGAAGGCGCGGCTACAGCTCAAGCTGAAGAGATTGCTAAGCCCAGACGGAGGCGGCGGACAGCGAAACCGAAAGCCGAAGCAGCCGCGAACACCGACGCAAACACAACTGATGCGCTTATTGCCGACGTTGCCGTTGAAGCCGTGGCTAAGGATGAGACCGTGACCGAGGACGAGACTAAAGCCAAGGCCAAAGCCAAAGCCTCATCAACTCGGGCGGCAAAACCAAAAGCGCCAAGGAAGCGCGCAGCATCAAAGGCGAAAGCAGCGCCAGCGGAACAAACCCCGTTGGCGGAACAAACCCCGTTGGCGGAACGAACAACGCCGGATAAGCAATCGGTTCCTGAAGAAAAGGCCAAGCCCGTCCGCCGCCGCCGCAAGGTGGCCGCTGAGGACGACGTAAAGGCGCCCGTGCCCGCATCAACGCCCGACCCCGCTCCTGAGGTCAGCATCGTGGCCGCGAAGCCTAAGGCTACACCAAAGCCAACCCAGGACCCTGTAACTGAGCCGGTTGCTGCGGTGGTCGCAAAGGCGCCTCCTGCTGAAGAGAAAAAACCTGCCATTGACGAGGCGGCGGCGGCGAAAGCGGCCAAAACCACGGTAATCAATATCGAGGCCGCAAAGGGTGACGATGTGCCAACTCGTAAAGGCTGGTGGCGGCGTTAAGAACATGCCGGGTTGATCGCGCTTGTCGATCAACCCGGTTTCACGCCCCTGCTATTTCGACGACACCTAGTTCAGCATCACGCAGAGAAACCATGACCAAATCGAGATTTTCATGACCCGCGGCGCAAAACGTCTGTCTTGGGTCGCCGCGACATTCCTCCTGATTTCATTGCTCACACGAATTGGCTTGGCGCTGTTCAGTAGCGGCACGTACACGGTGGCGGAATGGGGGCGTTTTTTAAGCGTTGGGGTGGTTTTCGACCTGACCATTCTGCCATGGTTTCTGGTGCCATGGGCCATCTACGACGCGGCAATGCCAGAGTTCACCGATGACCACCGGCTGTTTAAGTGGGAGAATCGTTGGGCCAGTGTGTGGGGGGCGATGTTCCTGACAGGATTTGTCGTCACCGCCGCCAGTGAATTTGTTTTCTGGGGTGAATTTGGCAACCGCTTCGATTTCATCGCTGTTGATTACCTGATCTACACCCATGAAGTTATTGGCAACATACGCGAAAGCTATCCGCTTAATTTATGGCTGTCGGTTATCTTTGGTCTGTGTCTGGCGGTTTGCTGGTTCACATGGCCGCGCTCAGGCGACACCAACCGTGCGTCGCGACCAGTTCGCTGGGGCCGCGCCGCGCTTGTTGCGCTTGCGATCGGCGTGGGCTTTTTCAGCATCGATCAAAATTTGGCCGATACAAAATCAAACGCCCAGGTCGCCCAGCTGTCGAGCAACGGCATTTTCGCCTTTGGTCATGCCTTTCGTAACAATCAATTGGAATACGACAAATATTACCCAAGGCTGAACGCGACTGAGCTAAACACTGAAATCAGAAAGCTGGTTGAACAGCGCAACGCCCGGTTCACTGGCGCCGAAGGAATTAAGCGTAAATTTACCGCCCACGGCCCCCTTAGAAACACCAATGTCGTTTTGATTTCAGTCGAAAGCCTGTCCGCCGATTACATGGGGAAATTTGGCAACCAACTGGGCATCACGCCGGAGCTCGATAAGCTATCCGATCAAGGGCTGCTGTTCACTAATCTTTATGCGACCGGCACAAGGACAGTGCGCGGCCTGGAAGCCTTGTCAATTGGCACGCCGCCCATTCCCGGCCAAAGCATCGTCAGGCGCCCCAAAAATAGCGGTATGGAGACGCTTGGCGGTGAGCTTAAGGAGAATGGCTGGGTCCCTTATTGGATTTATGGCGGTTACGGATTGTTCGATAACATGAACGCCTATTTTGGCGGTAACGGCTATAAAATCGTTGATCGCACCGATGTGGACACCGAAGCGTTCCCCGTTCATGCGGAAAACATCTGGGGGATCGCCGACGAAGATCTGTTCACCATGGCGATTTCCAACATTGACCGTGAATACGCCAGCGGCAATCGTTTTTTCACCCAAATCATGACGACGTCCAACCACCGCCCCTACACCTTCCCCGAAAACCGCATCGATTTGCCGCAAAAGAAGCGCGAAAGTGCGGTTAAATATACGGACTGGGCAATTGGTGATTTCATCAAGCGCAGCGCCAAAAAACCATGGTTCGACAATACGCTGTTTATCATTATAGCCGACCATACGGCAAAAGCGGCGGGCAAGACCGACCTGCCACCGTGGCGCTATCATATTCCGATGATCTGGTATGGCCCGAAGCTGGTCAAACCCGCCCTGATGGACCGCCTGATGAGCCAGGTCGACGTTGGCCCGACCCTTTTAGGATGGCTGGGACTGGGCCAGTCGGGCAGTTTTTACGGCTACGACATGTTTAATCTGGAACCGGGCCGCGAACGGGCGTTTATCAGCACCTATCAAAAACTAGGCTATCTGAAGGGCAACCGACTGGTCGTTCTTGACGTCAACAAAGACCCGGTTGTGCTTGCCGGTCTCCCCAAAGCCGACAGCCCGCCTGAAACCCAGGGCGCACCGAGTACGACCCAAACCCCGAGCGATCAGGATTTGATCAAAGAGGCGACCGCCTGGTACCAATCGGCAAGCCAATATTTCCGCACCGGAAAATTGAAAGCCGACATTAACAGGGATGAGAAATAACAAGCGATTTGCTCAGGTTGCCTTTTATAAGGATCGATGCCTGATCGGTTGTCAAAAGTACCCTTTAGGCGCTTTTGTAGCGGACCATGAAAATGGCACCCGGATGGTTGTCTGTGACCGCGACGCTGGCCCCGTGAAGACCGGCGACGGCGGCGACAAGGGCCAGCCCCAGCCCGTTTCCTGGTGTCGTTCGACTGGCGTCCAAGCGATAAAAACGTTCGAATATTTTTCCTCGCTCGCTTTCGGGGATGCCAGGGCCGTCATCACACAGGGTTGCAACAGGACCATCTTGGGTTTGTTGAAGGCTTAAGCAAATCGACGTTCCCGAAGGTGTATGGGTTACCGTATTCTCGATCAGGTTTGCCAGCAATTGCGCCAGGAGTTCCCGGTCACCATCGATGACAATTTCGGGCGTGATATCGATCTCAATCAATTTCCCCGCGTCTTCGATCACTGGCCCATAAGCGTCGATTACGGTCTCAAAAACCGCACTGAGATCGACACGGCGGAATGCATGGCGGCGCACGTGGGCCTCAATTTGGGCAATTCGCAGCAGGCTGGAGAATGTCGCGAGAATATCATCCGTTTCAACGATGCCCTTTTCAATCGCCGTCTGGTAGTCCTCAACAGACCCGGCGTCCCGACGAACGCCCTCCAAATGCCGCCGCAACCGGCCTAACGGCCGTCGAAGGTCGTGGGCGATGTCGTTGGACACCTGTTGAAGGCTTTCCATCAGGGCTTGAATGCGATCAAGCATGTCGTTGAGGTTAACCGCCAACAGGTCCAATTCGTCTTTGGTACCCGACGTCCGAACCCGTTCATTCAATTGACCATCGACAATCGCCTTTGCCGTCCGATTGATTTCATCAATTCGACGCAGGAAGCTGAGGCTGAGAATTGTTCCGCCACCGAAGGCCAGCACAAGGACGACGCCAATCGCCCAAAAAAAGGCACGCATGATCGCTTCTTTGGATTCATCGGCTTGATAGGTACTGGTGCCAACCAGGATAAAGGCACCATCATCGAGATGGTTCCCATGGGCATAGGCCCGGTGCTCACTGGTTTCCGTCAGATCGGTGGCGTTATCGGCCACTGACGGATAGGGTGCCGGAATGTCCTGCCATCCCTCAAATGCGGCCATGGAAGGAAGATTGCCAACCAGTTTTTTACCGGATTTGTCCTGTAGAAGATAGTAGTTGAAAGGGTAGCGCCCTGAGCCGATACGGGTCTCGATCTCCTGGGCCAGGCCGGCAGTACGACCGACACGATAATCTTGCTCTAACTCCGATATTTCCGCCTTAACGATTAACGCCATTTGCTGCTGTAAAGTGCCGGCAATGATCCAATAAATGACGCCAAAAACCACCAACGACGACGCGCCGAACAGCAACACATACAAAGCCGTCAACTTGAAGTTTGCCGAACGGAGAAACCTGATCTTAGACATGGATGGAATAACCCGACCCGTGGACCGTATGGATCAACGGATTTGCAAACGGAAAATCGACCTTTTTCCGCAATCGGCTTATATGGGTTTCGACAACTGTTGTCTTGGGATCAAAATGAAAATCCCAAACATTTTCGAGGATCATTGTCCGGGTGACAATCTCATCAACGTGGCGCATCAGGTATTCAAGAAGTTTGAATTCCTGGGGCAGCAGGTCAATGGTGCGCCCCTCGCGTTTGACAATGCGTTTAAGCAAATCAAATTCCAGGTCGCCGACATAAAGTGCCGTTTCCGCCTGCATTGGTGCAGGACGCCGGGCGAGTGCCTTCAGGCGGGCGTGCAACTCCTCAAAGGCAAACGGTTTGGCGAGATAATCGTCACCACCGGCATCAAATCCTTCAACCCGATTATCAACGCCATCAAGGGCTGTTAGAAACAACACGGGGGTGTGGACACCGGCACTGCGAATGGTTTTAACCAAACCAATACCGTCGAGTCCGGGCAGCATCCGATCAACGATCAAAACGTCATAGGTTTGACCCGCCGCAAGAAACAAGCCGTCGTGCCCGCTTTCTGCATGATCAACCACATGGCGGTGTTGCTGCAGACTTTTGACGATATGTTCCGCAGTATCGATATCATCTTCAATCAATAATATTTTCATAACCGTCCAATATTCACGACAGCCTTATCCCCGGCCCGCATTCCTTGACCCCCGTAAGCCCTTCAGAAATCTTGTATGGCGCAAACACTTTAGAGGCCTGAATGGATTTCAACCGATCTGCAGTATCATAAATGATGTGATCGAATTGCTGAATAGCGTCGGTGGGAAAAGACAAATGTTTCTGCGCTTCCAGGCGAAATATTTGCAAGGAATTGAGCGCATTATTGACGATATCATGGACCGTCGTCATCGTCGCTTTCATCGCCTTCAGGCGCTCGTCAGTCAATTCCCGACGGTGTTTCAGGCGTTTCCATTTCTGATGGGAATCTATGCAATGCCCCACAGTCATTAGAAATCCAAAAAATATCAACTCGTGCCCCACAACCAAATCAAAGGCGGTTAAGCCATTGCCAATGATCTCCCATATGTCGACGTCCCACTGGCGTGACACAAAGACGAATATTAAACCGAGCGTGCCCATCACGACGGCAAATTTATTGTGTTTAATCCCCACGACGCGACACCCCGATCTGGCCAATGTTGCTACCCGCACCTTTGTAAGGCTGCGGGGTATGGGAGGTCCTGACGATCAAATAAGTCATTTATAGCTCAAATATTTCCGTTGTCTGTTGCACGTTAAGTCGGCACACGCCCCTGCTGAGGGCTTCGTCATCGGGGTGTGTGCCGGTTATTTTTTTTAGGCTTCCTCGCGGGCGACAGCCGCCGTCGTCTCGTCGCCATTTCGGCTTAAGGTCATGTAGAGGATAATCCCGACGATCCCGGCCAGGAAAAAGGCACTGGTGATGACGGTTCCAAAACCAAGACCGCCATTATCCGGCGTTTGCGATAGGTAGTCGCCAAACGACGCGCCCATGGGGCGGGTCAGAATGTAAGCCAGCCAGAACGCCAGAATGCCGTTCATGCGATCAGCGTAGTACGTCAGGGCGACAACAGTGATGATTGTGCCGTATATTAACGCCGCCTGTAAAAACCCAAGCGCTAATCCCTCCGCAGCGTAGTCCCCCGCCGCCGTTCCGAGGGCAAAGGTCAGTAAGATTGTCAGCCAGTAAAAGGATTCTCGTTTGGTTGTGTAGATCGTATGGATCGACAGCGTCTTTTCACTAAAATACCAAGCTGCAAAGGTGGCAAGCAGGGCTGTTGCAAAGAACAGACTGGTTGACTCCAGACTGACGCCAAGATCATCGACCAAATAATCGGTAATCAGGGTGCCGACAATGCTGATTAGCACCACAGCCACCCAATAGACCAGGGGTACGTATTTTTTCTTCGAGAACTGCATGATCAGTGCAACAACTAAAAAACCACTCATGATCCATGATGTGGTGGGAAGCCCAAGGCCTAAATCCGCACTCAGGAAATCTGCAGCCGTTTCACCGACGGTGACCGCCAACAGTTTCACCAGCCAGAAATCTACGGTCACTTTTGGCACGCGGTTTACAGCCGGTGCCAAGGCGGCATTCGATAGTGTCGTCACATTAATTCTCCTTGGTTAATAAAAATCAATTTGCTTTGGTAAAAAAATCGGCATCGAGTTTTACGCTGAGGACCGGGCGTCGCGGATAGGTCTGGGCCCGCCCGCAGATCGGCGCTTTCCCTTCCGCCATACTTTTATCATTAGAAGCGACAGAATTAGCGGGACACCAAAAGCAACGGGCAACACCCGTTGCGATTCAACGACCGGCTTTTGGCGCACCGAAAAATCAGCGAAGGGGCTCGTCACCAGCGCCTCACCGGTCCGCGTCGCAGCACTGATAACAACACGGTACAGGCCCGACTGAATAAGGCGTATGGGCCAATCGGTCTCGATCACTTGGCCGGGCATCAAGGCGGTTTTCGCCTCCGCCTTATGGGCGCTCCAGTCCTCCAAATCGACCGGTTGCTCCTTACCTTTGTCAACCTGAACCAGGCTGATCCAGACAATCAACCCATCAAGCGTTTGAGGACCGTCATTGCGGATCACCGTATGGTAGGAAAGGCGGTCACCCATTTGCGGCAGCGCCGGGTTATGGCGCGAGGCCTGCAAATCGATGGTTAATGCCTTGGCCATACCTGCAGATAACAGGACACCAAGGCTTGTGAGAATAATGAGTGTTTTAAATTTCATTGATAGTCTCCCTAGCGGCCCAACTGGCGGAACCCTGAACGCGCAAACCAAAAGGCAATCACCAGCCACGCGTAGGCAACCAGGACATGCCCGCCTTGCACGGACAACGCCTGCGAATCGATGATCACCGCGTCAAAGGCGTTGACGGCGGCGGAAAATGGGTTAACCGCATCAAACAATCGCCCGACCGCCGATTGGCGAAGGCTGGGCCCCAGCAACAGTGGGCTTGCCGACAGGATCAATCCGACCAGGCCGATCAGCAGGGCACCACGTGCCGAGGACAACCAGCACCCCAGCGTTAGACCGAAAAATCCAAATGTCAGAACCACTGGCGTTCCCAACACCGCCAGCACAACCATACCATCCAGCAGATTTTGACCCGTACTGCCGACCGCCCACAGATAAGGAAGGGCCAGCACGTACATCACCGTCCAGGCGATCAACACGCCGCCAAGTTTGCCGACCAAGATTTCGCTGCGTGCAACGGGTGCCAGAAGTAAGGGGATCAGGCTGCCACGCTCACGTTCGCCGGCAACAGCGTCGGTGCCGACAACAAGCGCCAACAAGCCGCCTAGGGCAGTGACAATACTGGTCATGTCGTAGACCACCTGGGCGTTATCGAGCAAGCTGAGCTCAACATCGCTAACCAGTAGAAGTCCGAAAGCGGAAAGACTTAAAGACACGGCAGACAGCCACACTAGCCCGCGCAAATTTAACAGCAGTTCTCCTGCCTCCTTGCGGGCAATCTGGGTTGGCACGCTCATATCGACCTCCCATCGGTTAGTGAAAGGTACATCTCTTCAATGCCACCCCCCTCCTGCCGGATTTCGGTTATTTTCCAACCGCGAAAAAACAGCTCTCGCCACACCGTTTCCGATGACGTTCCGGCGTCGAACTGCAACAGCCACCAATCATCGTCATGCCCAAGGACAGATACGTTGTCAGCGATTTTCGACTGTTCTTCCGCCGATGGCGGCACCGCCATGCGAATCTTAAACCGGTTCTGGTGACCACGATCGCGTAGCAGGTCCGCAACGGGGCCTTCAATGACCGTGCGTCCTTCGACAATGATGCCGACGCTGGAACACAGGCGTTCAACATCATCAAGCAAGTGAGTGCACAACAGGATGCCCGCGCCCTCGGCGGCAAGGCTCGACAGAATATCGTGAATATCTCTCCGCCCTCGCGGGTCAAGACCGTTGGTCGGCTCGTCAAGAATGATCAGACGTGGGTTGGCGATCAACGCCCGGGCCAAACCAAGACGTTGCTTCATGCCGCGCGAAAACATGGTAATTGTCTGTCCGTCCTTAGGCTCCAGACCGACGCGGTTTAGGCGTAGGCGAATATCCTGCCGGCTGATAGCGCGCCCATACAGGCGGGCAAAAAACTCCAAATAATCCGTCGCCTCCATCCAGTCGTAAAAACCGTTTTGTTCTGGCAAGACGCCGATTTGTTCGCGAATTTTAGCCCCGGCGGCCCCCCCGATTGCCGTATTGCCAAAGACTTCGATGTGGCCGCTGTCTGACTTAAGCAAGCCAAGTACAGTATTGATGGTTGTACTTTTCCCAGCCCCATTCGGCCCAAGAAATCCGTGAATTTCGCCTTCCTTCAACGACATGTGAACGTCATGCAGAACTGGCGTATTGTTTATCGATACCTTCAGTGCCTCGATTGATAAAAGCATAGTTTGTGACCCTCTGAGACCTAAAACCGGACCTTGCGATACGGATGGCGGTCCGCCCAAAAAGTGGCGACCGCGTTATTCAGGGACAGTAAAGGATCCAAACTTGCGAGGAGTTGGCACGAACCTTACAATTTTGTAAGAACCGGTTGCGCGCACTGCCTGATCAGGGACGTCAAGCCGCCATTATCAGTCGAAGAGGGGGAGCGAAGATATGACGTCAATCACGCCTTCCGGGGTTGAAGATAGGCAATGGGCACCGGCGTTAAGCAGTTCTTCCTGGTCTCCGTACCCATAAAGAACGCCAATGGCGATCATACCGTTTTCCCGCGCGCCAATCATATCATGGCTGCGATCACCGACCATAATCGTTTGACTCGGGTCAATGCCGGTTTGCCTGAGGGCATATCCCAGAAGATCCGTCTTGTTGGCATAATCGCCGTTTAGGTCCGAACCAAAGACCCGCTCGAAATAGCCACCTATTGCGAAATGCTCAACGATTCGTTTGGCATAGACGGTCGGTTTACTTGTTGCGACGAAAAGCCGGTGCCCGGCCCCGACGAGCCGGCTAAGCGTATGGGCAATCCCCGGGTATAGGTAATTTTCATAAAGTCCTGTTTTGGCAAATCGCTGACGATACACATAGACCGCTTTTTCCGCCAAGTTCTGATCACCGAGTATGGTCGCGAAACTATCAAGCAGCGGCGGACCAATACACCAGGTCAGTTGCTCGGCATCGCCGACTTCACGGCCCAAGTGCTCAAGAGCAAATTGAATTGAACGGGTAATGCCAACCTTGGGATCGGTCAGCGTACCATCAAGATCAAAGAAAATTGCTTGCATCTACGCACCTACAACCCCCGTTATGATAAGTGAGAGAGCCTGAAGGTATTCAACGCAGGAAATTCCAGCAACCGCACCCGTGCCCTACTCTATTAGACCAGACTGTTTCGGGTCAATCGAATACACGTTCCAAGATAGCGTTCCTGCCATATATACATCGGTTCTTAGGGTAGGTTAACTGGCGCCACCAGTGTCCCAAAACCCGCAAATACAGAACATAAAATTTCTAAATCCCCTCAGGTTTCTTGCAACATTTTGAAATGGTTCGACACATACAAACATCAACCCGTCTTATAAAATAGGACATGATCAGACATTGAACTCTGATCAAGCCGTTTTGGCACGGGAGGAAACAGTAACTTGACGCGACCTTTGTTGACGTTCCTTTTTGTATTGTTTTTTCTGCCGGCAGACGCGTTGTCCAAAACGCCTTTATTTCGGATGAATTCTGGCGCCAGTGAGCCCTTATCAAACGACGAACAGACGGGATTTTACAATCGCATCGCCACTGAAATATTCCGCCGCCTCGATATTCCCTTAAAGTACGTTCGATTGCCGTCTGAACGGTCATTGATCCATGGCAACCAAGGCATTGATGATGGCGTCATTGCCCGCATTGAGGGCCTGGATAAAAAATGGCGTAATCTTGTTAGAGTCCCCGAAGAAATCATTTCCTGGGAGTTTTCAGCTTTCAGCTACGACGTCGACATTGAGGTCAAAGGGTGGGAATCGTTAAAGCCTTATTCAGTCGGCATTATCAGAGGATGGCATATTTACGAAGAAAACTTGGCCGACGCGAATGCACTAACCAAAGTATCAACACCTAAGCAGTTATTCCGTTTGCTTAGTAGCGGTCGAATTGACATCGCCATGTTTGAGCGCCTGCGTGCGCAATATTGGATGAAAAAGCTGGACATCAATCCACCAATCCTGGCGCCCGAAATCGCCAAAAAGGCCCTCTATATATACGTTCATAAAAAGCACGCAGCCCTGGTGCCGAAATTAACCAGGGTCATCGCCGCCATCAAAAAGGACGGGACGTATGAGCGAATTTTTAATGCGACCTTGGCGATTGAATAAACGCATCTGAATTTTATTTTCAGGATTGAAGCATGACCAAGCCCCGCCGCCTGACCAGGAAATTCATCCTCTACATCGTCGTGTTTGGTGGGCTGGTCGCTATCGCCTTGTCCGCAGCGCAACTTTTCCTCGAATACAAAGAGGAACGAAATCTGGTCAAATTCCAGCTGATGCAAATCCAGGAAACCAATTTGGCGAGCATCACAGAAGCGCTATGGATAAACGATGACAAACAGCTGGATATCCTGCTGGACGGATTGATCAGACTACCAAACATTTCATATTTGCAGGTACACCATAACGGCAATGTCTTGATGGAAAAGGGAAAACCAGAAGGAAAACAACTAGTAACACGAGAATTAAAACTAATACACAAACACAAAGACGAAAACCACAACATCGGAACATTGAAAATAACCGCAACATTAGACAATTTAACGTCAGAATACTTAAACAAGGCCATCACAAGCGTTTTTCTTAATATTTTTATAATATTTATTATAGTTGGGTATGTATATTTCCTATTTTACTTCATTTTTCTTCGGCATGTTTTTTCTATTGTTGATTTTGCCAACAACTTCAACGTTAAGGGTAACAGGGCACCGTTATCGTTAAATCGAAGTCATACCGATGACGAGATTTCCGACCTTCGTACGTCACTTAATTCAATGGTATCGCGTGTGACAACGGTGGTCGATGAATTGGAAGTCAACCGGACAGAAATCCGCTTGCTTAATCAAGAACTGGAATCGCGGGTCAGGGCACGGACGGCGGAATTGAAATCGGCCATGGAAAACGTCGTCGAGGCCAACAAGGCCAAATCATATTTTATGGCCAGCATGAGCCACGAATTGCGCACACCCCTAAATTCTGTCCTTGGATTTGCCGATATGATCGAAGGGCAATATTTAGGTCCAATGGGCAATGATAAATATGTCGATTACGCCAAAGACATAAAAAAAAGCGGCCGCCACTTATTGGGTATGATCAATGAAATACTTGACGTTGAGCGGATCGAGGCCGGTGAATTTGAACTGTCTTTAGAAAACGTCGACGTTCCAGAAATCGTATCAGACTGCCAAAAGATCCACGCGCAACATGCAGATCAGAAGGACATTTTACTGGACATTCACGTCGCCGATCAAATCCCGCCCCTATACGCGGACCGACGGGCCGTGTTGCAGGTATTGATAAATTTGATCACCAACGCGATAAAATTCACACCAAACGGTGGCACCGTGACGCTGAGCGCCATGGCCTCGGATCAGCACCATCAACTAATTGTTTCAGACACCGGCATCGGCATTCCAGGAGATCATATCCCAACCCTGACAAAACCATTTACCCGCCACTCCAGCGACCCTCACTTATCGCAAGACGGTGTTGGTCTGGGCCTGGCAATCACCAAATCATTAATCGATCTCCATCACGGTTCCTTGGACATCGCCAGCGACGTCGGCAAAGGCACAACCATTACCGTGACCCTACCCAACACGCTCGCGTAAATTGACCAAGGGCATAACCGGAGCGATTAGGTTCATTCGCGACCATGGCTTTGCGGGAATATCGCCCCATCGTCGTCAACGACGCCATCCCTTTAGCCGTTCTGCCGCGTCAGCGATCATTCCGTGTTCACGGGCAAACGAAAAGCGGGTGTAGAGGTGTCCACGACTTGGATCAAAATCAGTTCCAGGCGTGGTGGCAACGCCGGTTTCGGCCAGCATTCGACGGCAAAATTCGACACTGTCGTTGGTCAAATCACTAACGTCGGCATAAATATAAAAAGCCCCGTCGGCTGAGGCCAGTTTGTTGAACCCGGCGTTTGGCAATTCGGCCAAAAGAAGATCGCGGTTGGCGGCATAGCGCACCACATTAGCGTCGAGCTCTTCGAAACAATCAAACGCGGCAAGCCCGGCGATCTGCGACAGTGTTGGCGGTGAGATGAACAGGTTCTGGGCCAGGCATTCGACCGCCCGGCATAGGTCTTCGGGCACAATCATCCAGCCCAAGCGCCAGCCAGTCATCGAAAAATATTTCGAGAAACTGTTTATAACGATCACATCGTCACTGAAATTGGCGGCTGTCTCGGCCCGAACGCCGTAGGTAATGCCATGATAGATTTCATCAGACACAAACCGAATTTCATGGTCTTGGCAGTAGCTGACAAGCGCCTTTAGCTGATCTGGCTTCAGCATTGTCCCGGTCGGGTTGGAGGGGCTGGCGACAATCAGACCGTCCAGCTTGCCATTGGCCGCTATTTCCGTCTCAAGCATCTCCGGTGTTGGTTGAAAATTGCTCTCAGGCCCGCTCAACAAGTCAACCACCTGAACGCCAACGGCGGTCAGGATATTACGGTAAGCCGGGTAACCGGGACTAACCAATGCCACACGGTCACCGGCGTCAAAGGCGGCTAGGAAAGACAGAACAAACGCACCAGAAGACCCGGTGGTAATGGCAATTCGTTCGGGATCGACGTCGCACGCATAAACATCGCGGTAGTGTTTGCTAATGCGACGTTGAAGATCCGGCAGGCCAAAAGCCAACGTGTAGCCAAGCAGTTGACCATCAACCGCTTGCTTGACCGCATCGACCACCCCCGGCGGCGCTCCAGTGCCCGGCTGTCCGACTTCAAGATGCAGCACCTCGTCGCCACTGGCCTCACGCTCGGCTGCTGCCCGCATCATGTCCATCACAATAAACGGCGGAATGTTGCCGCGACCTGCTACCTTTAACGCCATTTTCTGGATTCCGTTATTGAGTACTTAGCGCCAGTCCTGACCCACGGGGATCAGTGAAGGCCGAACAGTTAATTTTTTCATGGGGAATACCGTTGGTGCACAGCACCGCATTGACGCTGCCCATTGAATTAACAAACGCCAGCTTATGCCCACGCTTTTTCAAGCCGTCAACGACGGCGTTCGGCGTGCCGGATTCCAGATAGGTGATGCCATCCGCCCCGCCATGGTGCACCCGTTTGCGCTTGATCGCTTTCTCCAGGGTAATGTTGCTGTCGCTCAGGCTATAGGCCGCGACATTGATCAATGACGTCGGCGCCAACGCCCCCCCTGATGCGGATGAAACATAATAAACCGCATTCCTGATTTTACTGACAAGAATTACGCTGGCCAGCGACGCAGCCCCAGTGTTGGGCTCAGGTGGTGCCGCCAGGACAACCCCGGTGCCTCTGGCAACCAGCCCATTACCGAAAGGTTTGTTCATGCTCAGTGAGCAGGCGACGGCCGAGCCTTCACGGTCCATAATGCTGAAAGACGTACCGCTAGATTGGCTGGTTGGGTCAAGCCCAGCAGCAACCGCCCCGGCTGTCACAACGCGGCGATTTTTATTGAACGTCCGCATCAATCGCCCGGCCCGTTCAGGCGTTGCCAATTGGTTGGCTGCGACGTTTGTCCCTGTCGACCCGTCCCAATTCCGACGATCCGCCAACGAACGTTCGGCGGCCTCCGCCAAAAGGTGTATGCGCGTCCCCTCGTCAGAGGTTTCAAACAGGTCTTTATATCTCAACATTGCCGCCATTTGCGCCGCCGTGGCGCCCGCTGACCCCGGTGGGGACGGAAAATGAAACGCTGTCTCTTGCACCCAAGACACTGAAAGTGTCGGTCGCCACAATGGTCTGAAGGCCCGCAGGTCCTCATAGTTCATTGCCCCACCCGCAGCGTCGACAGCGGCAACAAATTCGCGTCCAAATGGACCTGAATATAGCCGCGCCCCGCCGAGCGAGCGAATACGGGCAAGCGTGCCTGACAGCTCCGTTTGTTTGAGAAACTCCCCCTCTTGAAGCAGGCTTTGGCCGTCAGTTAGGGCAAAAATTTCGCGCGAGTCCTGATGTGACAACAGCTTATTTCCGGTCAAGATGAGGTCTTGACCTAGGGCCCGGGAAACCTCATTGCCAAAGCGTGCCAGATTTTCCGCCGGACGAATCAACTCAGCCCATTTTAATCGCCCGTATTTGGTGTGCAGGGCATAAAATCCGAGCGGATTCCCCGGAATGGCAACCGCAGTTTTGCCTACGGGCACGGCACCTTTTGGTACGCGGGCACTGAAATCAAGCGTCTCAACCGTATTGGTTTTATGGTCGCGCACCAGACAGACACCACCACCACCGAGACTGGCTGATGACGGCAGCGTCACTGACAAGGCAAAATATACAGCAACCGCCGCATCCGTCGCCGACCCACCCGCTGAAAGCACATTTCGACCGATCAAAACCGCGCGCGGTTCGTCAGCCGCTACACCACCGATGAATCCCTTGACAAAACCAATGGTTCCACGCTGCTGCTGACCGGCATCCTTCGAGGAAAATGGAGAACAGGCGGCAACACCTAACAAAATTGCCCCAAGGGTTAATTGACGCCACATGGCCGGACGTTTAGGCTCACGAGCAAGAGACTGACCGTGCGCTGGCAGTCGTCGATCAGGCGAAAACTTACGCTGGCCATGCGTTAACTGAAAATCATGAATTGAGCCTATATTGAACCGCATCGCCATCCTTCTGGTGTTATTATTTTTACCTACTGGTATCCTGAGCATTTCCAAAGCCGTCTCCGCACAAGGGATCTCACTTGTTCGCGACGCTGAAATTGAAAATACCATCCGCGACTACGTAACGCCAGTGTTCCGAGCCGCCGGATTGCAACCGGATGCGGTTAACATATATCTGGTAAATGACAGCTCTCTCAATGCTTTCGTGTCCGGCGGGCAGAACATATTTATTCATACGGGCTTAATCCTTAAAAGCGAGAACGCCAGTCAGATTATCGGCGTCATCGCCCATGAAACAGGCCATATCGCAGGCGGACATCTGTCTCGCACCCAAGATGCCCTGTCGAAAAGCTCGACCCCGGCGCTATTGGGGCTGATTCTTGGCGGTGCAGCAACCTTGTTAACGGGACGCGGCGATGTCGGAACGGCGATTGTTGCCGGTGGACAATCCGTCGCCAAGCGGACGTTTCTGAAATATAGCCGCACACAGGAAGCCTCAGCCGATCATGCCGCCCTTAAATATCTAGACGCGACCAAGCAGTCCGCCAAGGGACTTAGCGAATTCATGGGGTATCTTGAAAACCAGGAACTGCTAAGCGCGGTTAATCAAGACCCTTACGTGCAAAGCCACCCCCTGTCACGGGATCGCATCAAGACCATTCAAAATCACGTCGATTTATCGCCCTTTTCAAAGCGGCCTCCCCCTAAGGGTCAACGCGCTTCATACGCCCGCATAAAAGCCAAGCTTTTCGCCTTTATGAACCCCTACTGGCGAACCATGCAGGCCTATAAAGAGACGGACACCACCGTCGCCGCCCGCTATGCCCGCGCAATCGCTTATTACCGGAAAGCAAAAATCGCCGACGCCCTTAAATTAATGGATAGCTTGTTGGCCGAGGCGCCCAATGACCCTTATTTTCAGGAGCTTCGCGGGCAAATGCTGTTTGAAAATGGCCGCATCGCTGACGCGTTACTATCCTACCAAAAGGCGTCCGATCTGCTGCCCGATTCCTTCCTCATCCGGCGCGATCTTGCCCGTGCACAAATCGAAATTAATGACCCAAAGCTCATCGATATGGCGATTAAAAACCTTCGTCTGTCTCTGCCACAGGAACCCCGAACGGCCTTCACTTGGCGGCTGTTGGCGACCGCCTATGGCCGCAAGGGAGACGTTGGCAACAGCTCGCTTGCGTTGGCCGAAGAAGCGTTATTGATTGGCAAACCTGATATCGCCGCCTACCACGCCGGACGGGCTGAAAAACTGTTTGCCCGCGGGTCGCGCGAGTGGCTGCACTCTCAAGATATTTTGCAGGCGATCAAGGTTCGGCAAAAACCCAAAAACAAATGATGGCACCTTTATTTGCACGCAGTTTCAATTCGCAGGCACGAGCGGGACGCCCAACGCTTTTCGTCACTCTAATCCCCAACCTGATTCTGGGCCCGATAGTGGGGCTCCTGACCCTGGGTCTCAGCGCCTGCACGCCCCCTGGAGCTCTCTCTGATCCAGGGATGACGCAAGATGTAATGACCTTGCCTGCCGACTTCAACATTACCGACTTGCCCGACGGCTGGATGCTATCGGGCGATGCCGCCCTTGGACAAATATCGCCAAGCATCGTCGACCCACGTCATGAATTCAAAATCACGAGTTCAGCCACGGGGTTTGCCCTGACCAGGAAAACCGATGCGCGGTTGCCGGTGATGCCTTTTTTAAGTTGGCGCTGGAACCCCATTCCCGGCGATTGGACGTACCATCCTGTTCGTCTGTTGGTTGGTTTCAACGAGGGCGGCAAACACCCGGCCAAGCACACCGGGCTGGCACGATTGTTTCCAGGCCTTAGCCTGCCGCCGCATGATCGAACGCTGTCCATCGTCTGGGGTCCGTCCGCCCTTCAACGCGGCAACTTGATACATTTAAAGGGCAAAAAATCTGGCCCGAAAGAAGCCTATTACACGGTGCGTGGCGGGCCTGAGAACACCGGCCGATGGTGGTCTGAAACCGTTGACCTGTCTCGCCTCTATGCCAAAGCCTGGCCGAATGACAACGTCCACGGCGCAAAAATCGTCTTTGTTGGAATTGGTGTCGCGGGCTCCCGACATCCACGGACAAGCCTGATTGGAGACATTCGCCTGTCGCGGTAACGTCAATGTCATTTGATTACGGCGTGTTGAATATGGCCAATTAAGGCCTATTTTCTTGAATTAAGGTTGACACTAAACGACTATCTCCACTGATCCATTGCAATTGATATTTAGGTTTTTTCATGCATTTTCCCCGTAAAGTATTGAGCGTTTGTCTATTGGTCCTGGGCTTTGCGATGGCGTCGCCTTCGTTTGCCGCTTCTGACGATGCGCTTTCGGCAGCGCAGCGCACACAAATTGAAGAAATTATTCATCAATACCTGCTCAACAACCCAAAAGTTATCATCGAAGCCGTCAACCGTATGCAAGTGGCGGAAGACGCGGCCAAGAAAGCCAACGCCAAACAAGCGCTGGCCAACTCCCATGAACAATTGATCAATGATCCCGACGCGCCGATCGGCGGCAATCCCAAGGGTGATGTGACGGTTGTCGAGTTTTTTGATTATCGTTGCGGCTATTGCAAAAAAGTTCACCCCTCTCTCATCAAACTAATCGACTCAGACAAGAACCTGCGTTTCGTTTACAAGGAATTCCCGATTCTTGGGCCGCAATCGATTATCGCCAGCAAGGCAGCGCTGGCCGTATCGCGCATAGCGCCCGCCAAATACCAGGAATACCATGACGTCTTGATGACGTCGCAGGGCGCTTTGACAAAGGCGATTGTTCTGAAGATGGCAGCCAACGTTGGCATCGATGCTGATGCGGTTGGTAAAGAAATGGAAGTTCCGGAAATCGAAAAAATTATCCACAAGAATTACAAACTCGCCCAGCAGCTCAATATCAATGGAACCCCCGCCTTCGTCATTGGCGACCAGTTGCTCCCCGGTGCTGCCGATTACGATACGCTTAAGGACATGATTGCTAAAGCCAGAGGAAGTTGATCCCTGCCGCTTTGCGGCTTTGGGCCTGTTGCATCTGGCGAGATTGAGAAGACCGGCAAGACACCGTCAACGGCGAACAGCCCTCGGCGGTGTCAGTTTCGGGGCTTATGCTCAGTCATCATCGGGCCGTTTTTTGATCGGCAGTAGCATAAACTTAAACTCGCCTGCGCGTTCGATCAACATCAGCACATCCTTACGCCCGGATGTCCGCGCCATCTTATAACGGGCCTCGACCTGCTTGGGGGTCCAGACTGCACGTTGATCGACTTGAACGATAACGTCGCCACGCGATAAGGGCATTTTCATGACCCGCTCCGGGTCAATCAGTGTGACCAGAACACCAACGGCCCCCCAGCGGATGTCAAAACGACCGCGAATTTTGGGTGTGATTGATGCCAACGTTAGACCCGCTTCAGGAAGGGTCACTATTTCGCCTTTACTGACGTTCCAGGCACCAGGGCGCTTGCCCAGCTTCAGTGTAAACGCCTGGTTGCGCCCGCGGCGGTTGACTTCTATTTTAATCTCCTGGCCGGGCGAGGTCTTCGATGCCAATTCAATCAGCCGCTTAAACGAGCTAACCGTTTCCCCGGCAAAGGAAACGATAAGATCCCCCCGCTCAAGCCCGGCCCGGCCTGCCGGTTCACCAACGGCGATGTCTCTGATCAACACACCATCGGTTTCAGAACGGCCCATGGCGGCGGCGATGCGGGCATCAATGCCCTGCAAATACATCCCCATAAACCCGGCTTCGGCGCGGGCGAATGACGGCGAAAGCGCAAGCAATAAGCCAACGGAGAATGCGGCGCTGAAGGCAAAGTTCCGGTCGCTGACGGTGCGTTTGGGTGTGAGCAATGGAGTCCCTTATCAGTATCAGTTTGCAAGATACTAATCTGCTTGATGATTCCTGACAACCAAAGGCTTTTGAAAGTGGCTCAGGCCACCATCATTTAGGCTTTTTCCGCATTAGCGGACTTGATCCCGCCGAACTCGATTTTTTGCCCGTCTCCGCCGTTGGGTCCATCCTTAGGGTCTTTTGCGCAGGTTGATCCGACTTTCGTGCCGCTTTTGAATCGAACCCAGACGTAGATTTCGGCGAAAATTTGTCGTTCGACGATTTTTTGCCTTTGAATTTCTTGGCGTTCCGATCCCAGGGTTTATCCCCCGAGCCCCCATCGCGAGAGCGTGCACTTACCGACGGGTCCCTAAGTTTACTATTTTCTGACGTGTCGCGGGATTTATGGCGGGCCGGCGCATCATGCGGTTTATCGCGTGTGGATTCTGAGCGCGGTTTATCGCGTGTGGATTCTGAGCGCGGTTTATCGCGTGTCGATTCCCAGCGCGGTTTATCGCGTGAGGTTTCTGAGCGCGGCTTGTCATTAGCGGACTGATGACTGGGTTTTCCGCGTGAAGAAACGCCACGGGCTTTTTCGCTCCACGCCGCATCGCGGGGTTTGTCGGCAAATTTGCGCGGCCCGCTTGAGCGCCCACGCCCTTCCGGTTTATCACGCGAAAATTTCTTCTTCTTAGCATAAGGCCGATCACGGGGATCACTCGGCATTTCCGGTGCCTGATCGAGACGCGCTACCGTGATTGTTTTTTCAACAATATTGGTCGGCCCGACAGCGCTCATGAACTTATCGATACTGCCTGGGTCAATCTCAACGTAGGTTTGCTCCTGGTCGATCTTGATCGCCCCAATATCACGCTTGGTTAAATTTCCAACCGTACACAGCATCGCCAACAACCAACGCGGCTCTGCATTTTTCCGGCGGCCAACCGACAGGGATATCCATTGGCCATTGGCAAAATTATTAGTCTGCTGGGTTTTACGTTCCATCGCCGGAACTTCGCGCAAATCTTCCGGTGCCGATTGCCCAGCCCGTAAAAGGCGAACAAACGCGGCGGCGATGTTATCCGCCCCATGGCGTTCCAGAAGCTGGGCGGCAAAGGCTTTTTCGCCTTCTTTTGCTGGTTCGCTCAAGGTCGGGTCATCAATGATTCGCTGGTCATCGCGTGCGACTATGTCTTCAGCCGATGGCGGCAATGCCCATGTGGCCGAAATACTGGCACTTTTCAATAACCGTTCGGTTCGGCTACGCGCTTTATGGGGTACGATCAGGACACTAACGCCTTTGCGCCCGGCCCGTCCGGTACGTCCGCTTCGATGCAGCAGGGATTCCGCATTTTTTGGAAGGTCGGCATGAATAACCAGTTCAAGGTTAGGCAAATCGATACCGCGGGCGGCAACATCGGTGGCGATGCAAACCTTTGCCCGTCCATCGCGCATGGCTTGCAGGGCGTGAGAGCGCTCGTTCTGGCTCAACTCCCCGGACAAGGCGACGACGGAAAACCCCCGATTTTTGAAGCGGGCGGTCATGTGATTGACCATCGCCCGTGTCGCGCAGAAAACCAGGGCGTTTTTGGCATCGAAATACCTAAGCACGTTAGAGATGGAGTTTTCTTCATCTTTTGGCGCGATGGTCATCGCCTGATAGTCGATATCGACGTGCTGTTTTTGATTTTCCGAGGCAACGACGCGCACCGCATCACGCTGATAACGTTTGGCAAGGGCCGCAATTGAGCGGGGTACCGTGGCCGAAAACATCAACGTCCGTCGGTCGGTCGGGGCCGCGTCGAGAATAAATTCCAGGTCTTCGCGAAAGCCGAGATCAAGCATTTCATCAGCTTCATCGAGAACGACAGCACGCAAACCCGACGTGTCAAACGCCCGGCGATTGATATGATCACACAGCCGCCCCGGCGTGCCGACAACGATATGGGCACCGCGTTCCAGATTACGGCGTTCAGACCGTGCATCCATGCCGCCGACGCAAGACACCACCGACGCACCGGTTGATTGGTAAAGCCACGTCAACTCGCGCTCGACCTGTAAGGCCAACTCCCGCGTCGGCGCAACAACCAGTGCCAACGGCGCTTTGACGCGGCCAAACCGCTCCTCCTCACCCAGTAAGGTGGACGCAATAGCGATGCCAAACGCGACGGTTTTTCCAGACCCGGTCTGGGCCGACACCAGGGCGTCAGCATCTTTGAGTTCAGGGGCCAGAACGTCCTTTTGCACAGGCGTCAACGCCGTATAGCCGCGTTTGGTCAACGCCTGAGCCAGCGCCGGAACGACGCCTTCGAATTGAGTCATATCTCTTCTTTCGGAAACGGGTTTCGTGCGCCGATTTCGGTAATCAACATCGAAAGGCACACGTCGCCACGACCAATGCGCGGCGCAACAAGTCAAGTTGGCTGCGTTGTACTTGGTGTCGGTGACGTTGTAAAGGACACCGATTAAATACATTTAACCCGGTTTTTGGCGATTATGCCAGCGAATACCCCGATTGGAAGTCCCGTTCTGCCGCTTGTTTTTACATTGGGTTTTTACGTCGGGCGCCGGGCGACCATATCAATCAGTGCTGACAGACCCGCATGGCCGCTGCCTTCTTCAACAATACTATCGTGGGCGTCCAGGTGCTGAATATCGAAATCGGCGAACGCCGTTTGCAAAAGCTCAACCGTATACATGTTCTCGGCCTGCGGTGGGCCACCGGTCTTATAGGCCAGCTGTTCGGGTCGGTAGCCCTGCATCACCACCAAACCGCCGGGTTTCACCATTCGTTTGATGTTGTTAAACAACAGTGTGCGTTTGTCCGGGGAAGCAAACTGAATAAAGATCGCAAGAACAATGTCGTAGGCCGCGTCCTCGCCGCACCACGCATAGATGTCGCGCTGTTCGATGGTCAGGTCGACACCGAATTCGTCGGCCAGAAGACGGGCTTTCTCAAGCGCCGGAACGGAAAAATCGACCGACGTCACCCGGGCCCCCTGACGGGCAACAAATACACCGTTGCGCCCCTCTCCATCGGCAATCGACAAGACCTCAAGACCGGGCTTGAACAACTCCACCTGGGACTTAACAAAAGCATTGGGCTCACGACCAAAAAGATACCCATCCGCCAGGTATCGCTGATCCCAAAAATTTCGCGGTGCATCGTTCATCTTCGCCTCATCGTCATCAGTAAAGACGCGAGACTATGGCATCGTAAATGGCAGGTAAAGCCGCCTCAAACGAATAGTAACGGGATGTTAGTGCGGATAATGGGGGATCTCTGTGTGGGAACGTGATAATCATAAGGTCCACTTTATTTATACTCTGCTTCAGTTGTTTTAAGGATTGATCGGAATTTGGTGCGGGAACACACACAGTCATACATATTATGTGCCACGCCTAGGTGTGGAAGCACGCTAATGTGTGATCTTCTCGCTGACACTGGGATTGCGGGACGCCCTGATTCCTTCTTTCGGCGTCAGTCAATTCCGTGGTGGGCTGAGCACTTCAAAGTATCGGTTGCGGAATGGGGCGATCAACACGACTTTGATCACCCCTATTTGGCGGCTGCGCTACGCCAGGGGTGCGGCGGGACCGCAGTTTTTGGCCTGCGCCTGATGTGGGAGAGCGTCGCTGATCTGTCAAACAGGTTGCAGGCGTTTTACCCGGATCTGGAGAATGACCAGCGTCGTTTCCAATCCGCATTTGGCTCATCGGTCTATGTCCACCTCTCACGCCAAGACAAAGTTGCTCAAGCTGTATCCCGGGTTAAGGCACAACAGACCGGTTTATGGCACGTCGCCACTGACGGAACTGAGCGTGAACGACTTAAGCCGGGACGGGCCCCGGTCTATGATGCCCAACAACTGTCAGAACATGTACGAGCATTGACGGACGACGACGCCGCGTGGACACGTTGGTTTGCACAACAGAAAATTCAGCCGCTGTGCATCACCTATGAGATGCTTTCGCGTGACCCTCACACGGCGTTGGCGAGCGTGTTGTCGGCCCTCGACCTAGACCCCAGCGTCGCCACAACAGTTGAACCCAGAACGGCAAAATTAGCGGACCGCCAGAGCCGCGACTGGGCGACCCGTTTTCGCACAGAACAACAAAGTCCGTTTGCATGATCTTTTAGCGCCCGAACCTTTGCTGAGTCTGCATGGACTTTACGCGAAGCCCCGTCTTGCCCTTTTGGCGGTGGCGCGATATCCATCACCCATGGCGACAATGGATAGACGATGCGCATATTAAGTGTTTTTGGAACGCGGCCTGAGGCGATCAAGATGGCGCCGGTGGTCAAGGCGTTGGCCGCTCAGCCGGGCATCGACGCTCGGGTTTGTGTTACCGCCCAGCACCGCCAAATGCTTGATCAGGTGCTGACGCTGTTTGCCATTACTGCCGATTACGATCTCAACATTATGAAACCGGGGCAGGACCTGGCCCATGTCACCCAAGCGGTGATGTTGGGGCTGGGGGACGTGTTGGACGGTTTTAAACCGGATCGGGTATTGGTTCACGGCGACACGACAACCGCCTTCGCTGCCGCCTTGGCCGCGTTTTACCGACGCATTCCGGTTGCCCATGTGGAAGCCGGTTTGCGCACCGGTGACCGATATGCACCGTTCCCGGAAGAGGTCAATCGCAAGCTGGCCGATGGCATTTGCGACCTTCATTTCGCACCAACCGAGGGGGCGGCGGAAAACTTACGGGCCGAGAACACCGACACGCGCAGCATCACCGTCACCGGCAACACGGTCATCGATGCATTGCTTGATGTGACCACGCGCCTGAAGACTGATCAGGCAATGGGCGGGCAATTGGACGAACAGTTTTACTACCTTAACCCTGACAAACGCCTGATTCTGGTTACCGGCCATCGCCGGGAAAATTTTGGTGACGGGTTTGACAGTATTTGCCATGCCCTGAAAACGCTTGGCGAACGTGACGACGTTGAAATTATTTACCCCGTGCACCTGAACCCAAATGTGCGCGAGCCGGTTCACCGGATATTGGGCGACAACAGCAGTGTCCATTTGATTGAACCGCTCGACTACCTACCCTTCGTTTATTTGATGCAACAGGCCTTCATGGTGATCACTGATTCCGGTGGCATCCAGGAAGAAGCCCCGTCCATCGGCAAACCGGTACTGGTCATGCGCGATGTTACCGAGCGCCCGGAAGCGGTCGCTGCCGGAACGGTCAGGCTGGTTGGTACTGATCACCAGACCATTGTATTCGAGGCAACCCGCTTGCTTGACGATCAGGCGCATTATGAAACCATGCAAACTGCCCATAACCCCTACGGTGATGGACATGCAAGTGGACGCATTGTTGACGCGATTTTGAAGATGAGCCATGACTGACCGAGAATTTGAAAATGTATGCGTAATTGGCCTTGGCTATGTCGGCCTGCCAACGGCGGCGGTTTTGGCCAGTCGCGGTGTGCTGGTACTTGGTGTCGATATCGACGACAACACCGTGGCTCTGGTCAACAAGGGAAAAGTCCATATTGTTGAGCCGGACCTCGACATTTTGGTAAATGGCGCGGTCGCCACTGGCAAGCTTCGTGCCGCCACCAAAGCCGAGGCGGCGGATGCCTTCATCATTGCCGTGCCGACGCCGTTTACCGACGGCCATAAACCGGACCTGCGTTATGTTGAAGCTGCTGTTCGCGGTCTCGCCGATGTCATCAAAAAAGGGGATCTGGTGATTATTGAATCAACCTGTCCGGTCGGCACCACCGACAAAGCCTGCGTCTGGTTGTCCGAGGCGCGACCGGACCTAAGCTTCCCCCACACCGCAGGAAGTGCTGCGGATGTCAACGTCGCCCACAGTCCGGAACGGGTCCTGCCCGGCAAGGTGTTGATCGAGCTTGTTCGCAATGACCGTGTCATTGGCGGCGTCAGCCCGCGCTGTGCCGAGCGCACGGCCGTATTGTACCGGATTGCGGTCGATGGAAAATGCCTGCAGACCACGGCGCGCACGGCTGAACTTGTCAAATTGTCGGAAAATGCCTACCGCGATGTCAATATCGCCTTTGCCAACGAACTGTCATTGGTCAGCGATGATTTGGACATTAATGTCTGGGAAGCGATTCAGTTGGCTAACCATCACCCCAGGGTCAATATTCTCTCGCCCGGCCCCGGTGTCGGTGGGCATTGCATTGCCGTTGATCCGTGGTTCATTGTCGATTCAGCCCCCAATTCAACGCCGCTGATTACGGCAGCGCGCGGCGTTAATGACGCCAAACCGAAACGGATCGTCAGTCAAATTCTTGACGCAGCGGCGGCGCTGGATAACCCGGTGGTCGCCTGTTTGGGCCTTGCTTACAAAGCCAATATTGATGACCTTCGCGAAAGCCCGGCGATGGACATCGCCGAGGCCCTGGCCAAAACCGGTGGCCTGATCCTGAACATCGTTGAACCCCATATCAAAGACTTGCCCGACCGCTTAGCGGGCTTTGATGACGTCAGGCTTTGTGACCTCGGCCAGGCCTTAGGCCCGGCTAATATCGTTGTTTTGTTAACCGACCATGACGCCTTCGGCACCGTCACCCTTGATGACTTGGGCGGCAAAAAGGTCTTCGATACCCGAGGGATATGGCGCTAGTATCAGCCATGAGCTCCCGAAAACGCCTACTGATCGTCGCCCACGCCCCATCCGACAACACCAAATGCCTGCTTGATGCGGTCATCGCCGGGGCCCGTGCGCCCGATATTGACGGCGTAGACACTATTGCCCTATCGCCGTTTGACGCTGGCCCCGGCGACGTGTTGGCCGCCCATGCCATCATTCTCGGCACCACGGAAAACTTAGGGTACATGAGCGGCGCCCTGAAAGATTTTTTTGACCGCGCTTATTATCCCTGCCTTGAGCGGACCCAGGCCCTGCCCTACGCCCTTTATATTCGCGCCGGACATGACGGCACCGGCACTGTGCGCGGTGTCCAGACCATTACCACCGGATTGCGCTGGAAAGCCGTGCAAGACCCGCTGATGTGCAGGGGAGAGTGGACGCCGAATTTCACCAATCACGGCCGCGACCTCGGCATGTTGATGGCGGCAGGGCTGGACGCCGGGGTTTTTTAAATCGCCATCCCCATAACCGATGACGTTGGCGGCACTTGATGTCGTCGTCAGGTCAAAACCCGCACCGGGTTGCCGCGTTCCAGTTGGTGATGTCGCTTCCAGGTGATTTTTCGATTGGACTGCTGTCGCCGCTGCTCACTATCATCAAGTTCAAGCATCAGTTTTAGTTTAGCCAGTTTTCGGTTCATGTGCTGGGATCGGTGGCTTTGCACTTCAACAAAAACGCCCGTTGGTTTATGGGTCATACGGACGCAGCTTTCGGTTTTGTTGACATGCTGTCCCCCGGGGCCGGACGCCTTTTTAGTGGTAACGGTAAGATCACTGTCGCGCAATTCACCAAGCCGTTTTTCATCGGCCAGAGCGAACACCCCGACAAACCAGTTTTTTCGCCGGTGTTTAGGGCGATACGGGCTTTGCCCCGACCACTTAATGGTGCCACACCAAGGCTTTAGAAACAGATCAAGGTTTTTCCCGTCGAGCTCCAGCATGATTGATTTTGCCCCCTCATCATAGGCACCAGCGACAACCTCAAGCACGGTCGTTTTTATACCGGCTTTTTCGCAGTCTCGGGTCAGGTGATGCAATACCTTGCTCACCACCATTTCGCATTCCGCCGGGCCATTGCCAGACGTAATCAGTAGGGTCTGTTTCATGATGTCGCCTTTTTGAAGGTGATCAGCGGGCGGTATACGGCAATTTGCTTGATCAGTCCGGCGTCTTGCAAGTCGGCGATCACCTGATGGATATTTTTATAGGCTTCCGGTGCTTCTTCATACAAAAGTGCGCGGTCCTGACAAATGACGCGGCTGCCAAGTGCCGTGGTTTTGAGGTCCTGAACTTTATAGCGGTTCGCCAACCTCCCCCTGGTTTCGGAGCGTTTCCACTTGCGCCCAGCCCCATGGGCAAGGCTGTAGCTGGCGCTTTTAAGATCACCGGTCGGTTGAACCAGATAGGAAAGACTGCCGCGTGAGCCCGGGATGATGACCAGCCCCTGATCGGACGGTGCCGCACCTTTGCGGTGAAGGTAGCGCCCGGCCCTGCTGGATACGCTGTTATGGCAAATGTCCAGGATTTGACGCCCCGACGTCCGCAGTTCGGTTAGCAAACGCTCCGCAATTATTTTACGGTTGGCAACTGCCCAGTCAACGGCATGGTCATGACGTTCAAGATACGCCACACCGTGCGCACTGTTGGCGACAATGGCCGGCTCGGAAAATTGCTCGAGATGGGCTTGCAGGATCGCCTCGCCCAAGCCGCGTGACCCACTATGAACCAACAAACAAACCTGTTTGCTGTTCAATGAATGAGCTTCAAACAGGCCCTGATCCTGTATCTCTTCCAGTTTCAGAAATTCGGCAAAATGATTGCCGCCACCGACGGTACCGAGGGCGCGTTGATTAAAGGCCATTGGTAATGAGAGCCGGCCCAGAACGTCTACCCGTTGACCGTCCGTCATTGGTGCCTGCAGATCCGGGATTTTCTTGATGACTTTATCAAGTTTAAACTTATGCACGGCAAGGTCCGTTTGCATGAACATCATGCCACATCCGATGTCGTTGCCGATCAAATGGGGATAAAGCAGATTTTCAGTTTCAAATACCGCACCAATGGGCGTGCCGCGTCCGGGATGAAGGTCAGGAAGCCCCGTGACCTTGACCATATCCGGTAAATCGGCAGTATTTTCCAATTGCGCTATCGCCTCGCCCTCAATCCAGCTGTTTGGCGAGGCAACGATATTGACGTTAACATGAATCTGGGTTGTGTTTTTCGTGGCCATAATTTTTCCATCATTCAGGCAGGAGCCAGCGTCACGATCAACACGCATTACGTGCACATCAAGCTCTCAAAATTGACAACGTGACGCGCCATGCGCCAGCCTGTTAAATTTAATAACGGTGTTGATGGTATGGTCCGGACCGATGACGAAACGACCGGCCTATGGGAGAAAACCCTAAGCGGCGTGACCGAGTCCAGAGAGCATGCCGATGATCATATAAGGCGCATTCATCGTAATTCTCTCCTGTCTGATGTTAATTTCGGTCTTCCCAAGGAAGGTTGGGGGTTTCTAACACCACCATGTGTTGCAGTCAAGAGACGATATCGAAACGACCGCCCCGGAAACTTGGAGTCGCAAAAAATCAAACATCGGCGATCAACAAAAATGCATATATACCATAAATACAAATTTTTAGTGTTATATTATGAGGAAACACAAGGTGCGTAAAGACAGTTGGATCTTATCCCTGAACCGTACGGCCACAGACGTTTTCATGCCTTGGGCATAGAGGACACGTCCCCTTAGATCATTTTTGAATTCCCCAACGATCTAACGAGATCAGACGCGTCAGAACGAATTGGTTAGAAACTCCCCCAACCAACCTTTAGAATATCGGCAACCTTTAGAATGACAGGTGGCATGATCTTCCTGACGGACCATATAACCCTGACGGCAGATGGAAAACATAATGGCATTTTTTAACGGTATACTGGGGCGACGGCGGAAAACATTTCGTTTCAATCGGCGCACAATTCACTTGTCCGCCGGGCTGACAATGTTTGCCTATGTTCTCTGTCATCTGATCAACCATGCATTCATTGTCATCTCGGTTGACGCCGCCGATGCCGCTAGCGCCTTTCTGATTGAACCTTGGGCCTCTACTGCCGGAATTGCGGTTTTAAGCACAGCCGCCCTGGTCCACATTTCACTGGCCCTTTGGACCACCTACAACCGGCGCAGCCTGAGCATGCCAGTCTGGCAATGGATGCAACTCGGGCTCGGCCTTAGCATACCCTACCTATTAGCAGAACACGCTTTGACCACTAGCGGTGCGGCGGCACTGTCCGGAATGGACCCGGACTACGAATACATGCTCGCGATAATGTGGTATTTTTCCCCGTTCACAGGCTGGTTGCAACTGCTCGTTTTGGTCGTCACTTGGGCTCATGCAACGGTCGGCATTCATCACTGGTTGAAGGTTAAACCGTGGTATAGCAAATGGTACGCTCATCTCTATGGGCTGGCGCTGGTTATCCCGGCGTTGGCGTTAATGGGATTTGTCGCTGGCGGCTTTGAAACTCTCGAAAAAATGCGAGATCCGCGTTGGTTCGAAGACGTGCTTAAACACATTGATTATGCCGGTCCTGGCGTTGACCTACAAGTTGCCCTGATGCGCGATTATTGGTTTTTCGGGTATACAGCGCTGCTTGGCTTTGTCTTTATTTTCCGCCAGTTGCGCATATTTCGCGCCATGCACAAAGACGGGGTTCGCGCCACCTATCCCAGTGGTCGCCGGGTTCTGGTCCCACTCGGCGCGACTTTGTTGGAAACAAGCCGGGCTGGTAATATTCCCCACGCGTCCGTCTGCGGCGGGCGTGGGCGGTGCTCAACCTGCCGGGTGCTCATTCTCAAAAGCGCCCCCGGCAGCCTGGAGCCGCCGAGTTCCCTCGAAAAACGAATACTGGACCGCCTTCAGTTGCCGCCCAACGTGCGCCTTGCCTGTCAAGTTCGCCCCAGCGGCGACGTCACCTGCGAGCCCTTATTACCACCCGACGTAACCGCACATGAGGCTTTGTCTCCCGGCCAATACATGCATGGGCGCGAAATGGACATCACCGTGATGTTTGCTGATCTGCGTGGCTTTACCGAGCTGTCGGAAAGCAAGCTGCCGTTTGATGTGGTGTTCATGCTGAACCAGTATTTCCAATCCATGGGCACCGCCATTGAGGGCGCCGGTGGACATATCGACAAGTTCATCGGCGACGGCATTATGGCCCTGTTCGGCACTGAAGATATCGACCGTAGGAACAGCAGAAATGCCAACAAACCCAGTCCGTCCGATCAGGCCTTAATCGCTGCCCACCAGATGGCTTTACGCCTGCAAAAGATGAATGAACGCCTGAAAAATGAACTAACCGAGCCCTTACGCCTGGGTATTAGCATCCATCGCGGCCCGGCTATTCTCGGCACCATGGGCCACGGTGCTGCGACCCAAGTGACTGCCATCGGCGACACCGTTAACACTGCGGCGCGCCTAGAATCAATCACCAAAGACCTCGGCGTGCAATTGCTGGTCAGTTCAACCATTGAAGCCAGATCGAAGCTCGACCTAAGCGCCTTCGAGCGCACCAGCGTTGACCTACGCGGTCGCACCCAGTCGTTAAAAGTTCGAAAAATAAAATGGGCCAGTGAATTACCGATCGACGTGACGTGAACAAAGTCAGTCTCGGCCGTCACCGTCAATAAGACCGCGGCATCTCCAAAACGTGTTGGGCGATGAAGCTGAGGATTAGGTTGGGGGAGATTGGGGCGGTGCGGGCAAGTCTTGATTCGCGCCATTTGCGCTCGATATCGTATTCGCGGGCGAAGGCAAAACCGCCGTGGGTCGAGAAGCAGGCTTCGGCCATGGCCCAAGCGGCCTGGGCTGACAGCAGGCGGGCCATGTTGGCTTCGGCACCGCAGGCGGTATTGGCATCAAACATTGCTGTTGCCTTGCGGACCATCAAGTCCGCCGCCTCCAGTTGGGCGAAGGCCTCGGCAATGGGAAACTGGATACCTTGATTTTGGCCAATCGGGCGGTCGAAAACCACGCGCTCATTGGCATAGTCGATGGCTTTTTTGGTAAAATACCGGCCATTGCCAATGGCTTCGCTGGCGGTCAGGCAGCGCTCAGCATTCATGCCGTCAATAATATAGCGAAAGCCGCGCCCTTCTTCGCCAATCAGCGCGTCGCCGGGAATGGGCACGTTATCGAAGAACACTTCGCAGGCGTTGTGGTTAACCATGGCATCGATAGGGTTGATTTCGCAGCCGTTCTTTTGCGCTTCGTTAAGATCAATCAGGAAGGTCGAAATGCCGTGCGTGCGTTTCTCGACCTGATCGGCAGGCGTGGTTCGTGCCAGCAGCAACATCAGGTCGGAATGGGCGGCGCGGCTGGTCCAGACCTTTTGGCCGTTGACCACGTACCCGTTGCCCTGACGGGCAGCGAAGGTTTTGATCTGGGTGGTATCGGAGCCAGTGGTCGGTTCGGTTACGCCAAAGGCTTGAAGGCGCAATTCACCACTGGCGATCTTGGGCAGGAAATAGTCTTTTTGATCTTTTGATCCATGCCTGAGAATAGTCCCCATCGTATACATTTGCGCGTGACCGGGCGACGCGGTACAGCCCGCCCGATTAATCGTTTCAAGAATTACGGCCCCGCCCCGGATCGGCAATCCGGCACCGCCGTATTCCTCGGGGATCAGGGCGGCAAGATACCCGGCGGCGGTCAGGGCCTCGATAAATTCCGTTGGATAACTTCCTGATGGCGGCTGTTTTTCAAGGGCGCGCCAATACTCACCAGGGAAAGTCTCACACAGCCGTGCCACTTGTTGACGAATTTCCGGATAGTCTTCTTCCAGCGACATCATCAGTTCAGCATCGGCCATGCCGTGATCCTCTCCTAATATATAATGTACAGCCTAGGCGGCGTCAGTGAAGGTAAATCCTTTTGGTAACCCGGCGACAGCGAACGTGCCGTATACCGGCTCACCGTTTAACTGCTTGACCATGACATCACGGGCTTGCATTAGCCTATCCAAATCAACCCCCGTCTTCAGGCCCATCGATTCAAGTAAAAACACCAGATCTTCAGTGACGATATTTCCACTGGCACCCGGCGCATAAGGACAGCCACCGAGGCCACCCAAGCACGCGTCGAACTCGCGGACACCGGCATCAAGGGCCGCGAACACATTGGCTAATCCGAGCCCCCGGGTGTCATGAAAATGCGCGCCAACGGCCACATCGCTGCCAACCGTGCGAAAGAGTTCGTCAAACAAATCCCGGACCTGCTTGGGGTTGGCATATCCCACTGTATCGGCGATGCTTAAACGATCAGCCCCCCGTTTCAATAACCCTTCGGCAACCCGCATCACCTCCCCAACCGGCACCGCACCTGACAGCGTGCAACCGAACGCCGTCGCCATGCCACCGGAAACGACAATGTCACCGTATTCAGGGTGGGCATTGCGGTAAGCAACGATGCGGTCGAATTCATCGAGAGAGTGTTGCACGCTGCGGCGGATGTTGGCCTGATTATGGGCTTCAGATACCGACATGACGACACCGACCTGATCGGCACCTGACGCCATGGCATTTTCTGCGCCCTTCATATTAGGCACCAGAACGGCAACGTCCAGGCCGGAAATTTCTAACGATTGACGCACCACCTCGGCGGTGTCGGCCAACTGCGGCAACAGCTTGGGCGGCACGAACGAGCCGACCTGAATTTGCGGAACGCCCGCAGCAGCCTCATGTTTAATCCAGTCGATCTTGCCCTCCGTGGTGAAGATTGTGCTGATGCTTTGCAATCCATCACGAGGCCCGACCTCATGCACCAATACGTCAAAAACGCCTTTCATCATCGTCTCCGTTATTTGCCGGTAAAGTTGGGTTTGCGTTTTTCGTTAAAGGCCAAAACGCCCTCGTGCCGGTCGTCGGTTCCGATCAGCCGGTTGTAGGCTTCCAGTTCAAATTGATATCCGCTGGCCCGGTCAACCTGGGTTGCCACCGACATGGCCCGCTTGGCCCGCATCACCGATTGTGGCGCATTGGCGGCAATCACCCGTGCCGTTTCCAGAGTTTCCTCCATCAGGGTTTCCGGCGCACACACCCTGTTGATCATTCCCCATTGATAGGCTTGCTCAGCCGTGAACGGTTTGCCAGTTAGAATGATTTCCTTGGCCCGACGCTCGCCGACCGCATTGGGCAGATTTTGGGTTCCCATTGTGCCCGGTATAATGCCCAAGGTTACTTCCGTCAGGGCAAAACGAGCGGTACTAGAAGCATAGGCAAAATCAACATTCAACGCGGTTTCACAGCCACCACCGTACGCCGCCCCATTAACGGCGGCAATGACCGGCACCGGGCAGGCCCGCAACGCCATGACGCCTTGTTCAAATACCGCATGTTGATATCGCCATTCGGCGTCGGTCATGCCTTTACGTTCTTTCAGGTCCCCCCCGGCGCAAAACGCTTTGTCGCCGCGCCCGGTCAGAATGACACAACGCACGCCCTCGGTATCCGTATACAGGCTTTCAAAAATCTCTTTATATTCCAGACCCATCAGGGTGTTCTTGGCGTTGGCGACCTCTGGACGGTCCATCATCACAATCAGAATATGATCGTCAACCCGGTCCAGATGGTAGGTTTCAAAATCCATGCGCATCAGTCGTCACCCCCCTTTATGTCCTTGTTGTGCTGACCCAGTTCCGGCGCATACCGGCGTAGCGGCGGGCGCTGGCCGTCGAAACTTAGGGGCATTCCCATCAGTTTTGGCCCCTGGGCGGCAAGGTCTTGAAGAATGCCAAGCGCCTCGGTTTGCGGGTCAACCATCATTTCCGGGATTTCTTGAACCGGCGCTGTCGGCACACCGACTGCGTCAAACGCGTCTCGCCAATGGGCGCGCGTCTGAGCACGAAAAACTGGTTCCATGACGGCGTTCAGGGCGGTCAAATTTTGATAACGGTTCAGGTTGCTGTTAAATCGCTGATCCGACGGCCATTCGGGATGGCCTAGCACATCCGCCAGTTTGGCAAACAAACGATCATTGGGGGCAGCGACAATCAGATGCCCATCGCTGCATTCATAAGCTTGGTAAGGGGCCATGCCCCGCGCCCCGGATCCTTGTTTTTCAGGCGGCTTGCCATCGACCTGGACGGTGGCCGTAACGTTGGTCATCCAGGCCAGCGACGTCTCGTAAAGCGACGCGTCAACGACGCAGCCCTTACCTTCATCCGTGCGGTGTTTTAAGGCCGCCAAAATGCCGACGGCACACCACAAGCCAGTGCCCATATCGATGATCGAGGTGCCGACCCGGATCGGCGCGTCACCATTATGTCCGGTAACGCTCATCAACCCGCCGTAGGCCTGCATCAATGGATCGTAGCCCGGCTTGTCCTTCATCGGCCCGAGGCGGCCAAAGGCCCAAAGGTTGCAATAAATAAGCTGCGCATTGCGTTCCGTCAGATCTTTCGCACCAAGGCCGTATTTATCGATGCTGCCCGGTCGCATGTTCTGGATGACAACATCGGCTTCCTTGGTGCAGAACTCCCGCAGCCATTGGCATTCTGTCTCGTTGGTAAAGTCAACGGTAATGCCGCGCTTGTCACGGTTCAGGGCGTGAAAATAGGACGAACTGCCGTCTTCAAACATTCGCCCCCATTGGCGGGCATCGTCTCCGCTATCGGGCCGTTCGACCTTAATCACGTCGGCACCAAGTGCCGCCAATATCCAGGCTGCATAGGGGGCGGCAACACTAGAGCCGATCTCTACAACTTTCAGGCCGGTAAGGGACTGACTGGCGTTGCTCACGATTTCCCCCGGAACACTAGGTCTATTCCTTATTGGAAACTTGTAGCGCATTATGATACGATGTTTCTTATTACAGAATTACATCCCAACATCGCTATTCTGTCAAGCCATACGGGGCCAGCTAAACGGGGCCAAACGTGCCTAAGACATTAACACCACCTGAGACCCTGCCCAGTGATCGCGGCAAACCGTTTGTCGCATCGGTCGAAAAGTGCTTTCAAGTTCTGAAAGCCTTCCGCACCGGACAGACCGACCTTCACCTTCGCGATCTCGGCCTGTCGGAAATTACCCGCCTGTCCGGACTGGACAAAAGCGCTGCCCAGCGGTTTTCCGAAACCCTGGTGACGTTGGGTTATCTCGATAAGGACCCGCAAACCCGCCGTTACCGCCCGGCGATCAAGTTGATCGAATTTTATTATACGTTCATGGTCTCCAACCGGTTGGCGCAGATCGCCATGCCTCACCTTATCGAGGCCGGGAAAATTTACGACACCACCGTCAATCTCTGCGAACTGTCCGGCAATGACATCATCTACACGGTTCGCATTCCGCACGAAAAAGCGAGTTACGGAACGACATTGGCCGGACGGCGCATCCCCGCATTTTGCACGGCACCCGGCACAGTGATGCTCGCTAACATGCCGGATGACGACGCCGAGAAAATTTTCGCGACAAGCAACATTCGGCCAATCACCGAATACACTCTGACCGATCTTGATGATCTTCGGGCTCAACGCAAACAAGCGCGACTAAACGGCTACCACGTGAACAACCAGCAATCCCAGTTGCATAACTTTTCAACTGCCGCACCGATTGTCGCGCTTGACGGGCGCGCCGTTGGCGCGGTGCATATCCCGACGCACCCACCACATTGGACGTTGGCAACCGTTAACGCTAAAATTGTTCCGCTGGCCATCAAAACGGCACGGTTGATCTCTGACTCATTGACGGACGCCTTGTAAGAATCAGGATTACAATCCGACCCAACGCAAGAGGACTTTGAAATGCCTGAACACCACACCTCAATTGTCTCGGAACCACAGACCCAAAACCCAACGGCGATGCTCGGTGCGTGGATCGCCAACGTGCCATCGCAGGCGATTGGTCAACCGGCACTGCGCTGGGCCAAGCATGCCTTACTGGACTGGATCGGTGTCACCTTGGCAGGCACCGGTGATCCGCTGGTTGAAATTCTGGTGGCCGACGCCCTGTCGGCAGGCGAAACGGGAACGGCCCAACTTATTGGGCGCACTGACAGGGTGACGCCGTCCTTTGCCGCCTTGATCAACGGCGCGGCGTCCCACGCGCTCGACTTTGATGACGTCAACAAACGCCTTCATGGTCATCCGACGGTGCCCGTGGTGCCTGTCCTTCTCGCCATCGCCGAACACAAACCAATCACCGGCCGGGCCGTTCTTGACGCCTTTGTCATTGCCTATGAGGTCGAATGCCTGATCGGCGAGATGATGGGGATGACCCATTATGACCACGGCTGGCATGCCACGGCAACCATCGGCACCTTTGGTGCCGCCGCTGCCAGCGCCCGGTTGTTGGGGTTGAGTGGCGATCAGGCAACCACGGCCCTCGGCATCGCCGCCACCCAAGCCGCCGGACTGAAATCCATGTTCGGCACCATGTGCAAACCCTTGCACGCCGGAAAGGCGGCAATGAACGGCCTGATGGCCGGACGTTGGGCTGCCAGTGGCTTGACCAGCCGCCAAGACGTTCTGGACTGTCCGCAAGGATTTGGCCTGACCCAATCAACGGATTTTAAGGCCCTGCCGATCCGACCGGATACCACCGCCCCCTTCGCCATTGAAGCCAACTTGTTCAAGTATCACGCCGCCTGTTACCTGACCCATTCCAGCATCGAAGCCATCCGGGCACTAATCGCCGAACATGGTTTCGCCGCCGCCGATGTCACCCAGGTGCGTGCCCTGGTTGACGATGGTCATCGCCGGGTCTGCGATATTCTCGAACCGACCACCGGGTTGGAAATCAAATTTTCAATCCGCCACTGCATCGCCATGGCACTAAGCGGCGACGACACCGGTGCCATGGAAATCTACACCGACGCCTTGGCCTCGCGTCCAGACTTGAAGGCCCTGCGCCGCAAGGTCGATCTTGAACACAAGGTTCACCCCAATCGCCACGCGGCGGAAGTCATCATCGACTTAACCGATGGCCGACGCCTGACCGGTTACTTTGATGCCGGACAGCCAGCCGACAATCTGGAGGACCAGGAAACCCGCATAACCACCAAGTTCAACCGCCTCGCCGCGCCCGTCATTGGTCAGCAGCGGACGGCGCAAATCATCGAACGGGTCACCACCCTTGATACCGCCGACAACATCACCACCCTGATGACCGCCACCGCCGGATAATGTAAACACCCCTCACCTCACCCGCCCCTTATCATAGGACCGCATTCCGCCGATACCGAGCATACCCAATAGAACAACGGACAATTCTGTCCAGGCAATTTCCGGCAACATTTCAATGGGGAAAAATTCGGTTGCCCCCATGACGTAGGCGGTGATCTGGACAACGGCGATCAGCGCCGGTTGCAGTATGAACTTGTAAGCCATGGCAAACGCGCAAATCCAGCCGACCGCCGGACGCCAGCCGCCCTTGAACCAGCCGCCGTGCAGGGCCTCCATTTTGTTGATTTCCAATTGCCCGCTGAGCAATTGCACCTCGGCATTTAGAGACGCCAGATCACCCGACTGTTCGAGCTTTTTCAGATTCAACAGGGCCTCCGCCTGCTGCCCAGGGTCAGGCCACACCCGCTTGATAATCGTCTCGCCGATGCCAAGCACCGCACTTACCGGATCAAATGCCATTAGTCGCTCTCCCCTTGTCTGATCAACGCCGCGATCCGCGTAGCCCGCGCCCCGACCTGAACGGCCCAGCGGCTGTCGAGCGCCTCAATCGCCGCTGTTTGATAATCACCCTCCTCAAGCGCCGCCCACATTTTCTTGAACCCCATCAGGCGCGGCACGCCCATGTTGAAGGCCATGTTGAGCAAGCCGCGTTGGGCGTTGTCATGCAGGGCGAAAAAGGTGTCGCCCGCCGCTTCTGTCAGTTCCCGGCTGGCAATCTGGACATCGTTATTCAGCAGCACCATGGCTTCGTCTTTGCTGATCCCCCGGTCGGTCAGGTTACGGCCTACGCCGATGGTGGTTTTGCCCACCGTATCGACGTAGGGTTTCAACTCCAGTCCTTCGTCGCGTATCAGATCGTTGATAAGGTCGTTCATGATCCCCCCGTTTTGCTTTTCAGCGCTTCGTAGGCGAGCTTGAGAATGCCGCCGGTCAGCACCGTAAACACCGTCACAATCACCGTCGTGCCGATCCGTTCAGACAATCTGCGGAAGCGAAACACCCAGGCCATATTGGCCTGAAAATGACGGATATCTTCGCTGTCATTGATGTCCAAACCAAGCGCCTTGAAGGTTTTGGTAACGGTCACATCTGACACACGCTCGGCAATGAGTTCTATCTCCGTCTCTCTCATGTACCCTGCTCCGGTTTTTTGCGTTTGATCGACCGCCAATGACGCCCCGAAGCGACCAGACAAGCCAGACCTTGCGGGTTGGTCAGCAGGATCGTCCAGGTGCCACTGTCATCGGTTAACACTTCAAGCACCGAGCCGTTGGCCGCTAAGCCCATGGATACCGGGGCTTCAGCGTATTTGTCCTGAAGCTGGGCGAGCACGCCTTGTCGCTCACCACACAGTGCCCCACCCTGCGCCTGAGCCCCGCCCGACCCCACGCCCATAAAAAAAGCCCCGAAAAGGGCCAGTAACAACGATTTTTTGATGAACTTACCTATGAAACTCATGGCACCAATCCCGCCCGTAGCGCGGCGATCTGAGTTTCGGCGGCTTTAAGGCGCTTGGCCCTAGCAAATTGCGAGATCATAATTTAGCCCTTTCAATATCAAGTAGGGTTTCAATATCCTGCAACTCCAGCAGGCCAGTTTTGCCGGTTCTAGGGTTTGTCTTCCCGAGAACTGCATCGCTGATCAACCTCGGGGTTTTTAACTGTTCCAGACGGGAAATTTCAGCCACGACCGCCCGTGTGGCATCATCTGCCTTGATCCCAGTCAACTCCCTGTCTTCCTCCAAACCCAAGACCCGCGTTGCAGCCGCCCCAATCTCAGTATCGAAACTAGCAATCTCCGTCATTTAAACCCCCACAAACTGATCTTTGTGCCGTACATCGTGCCCGCGACAAATAGTTTTATTGCTGAAAACGCACCAAGCTGGACGTGCGTTCCGGTTGTATTATTCATTATATTCGCGTTTCCAACCGTGGTGTAACGACGAAATAAAAGCGAATTGAATGTAGGGTAGCTGGCCCCTCCCGCCGCGTGGCCGGTTAATTCTATACGGCCACCAAAACGACCCGTATAGCCGATATTTGACAGATTAAATGACGACTGCATCAATGTGGATGAGGTTGGGTCGAGCGTACCGTCATTTATGGTCACCGACGAGTAAACTAGGCCCGTCCGCCACGTCGGCGTGGCACCGTCGCCAAGCTGAAGGCGGGCATAGACGGGATTGGCGACAACGCCGACATCATCCAGAACGATGTAGAACATCCTGTAATCTGCGCTCGTAAATCCGGTGAATTCGACGCCCACACCAGATGGCACCACACTGCCGAGTAGCTGTGCCGAAGGTGTTAAAGTTTGCATAGTCGGGGCAACACCTGAACCCCCGCTTGTTAGAACCTGACCAGCAGTTCCAGCAGCAACGGCAGCAGGGTTTCCAGTCGCATCATAGGCAATCAGATTACCAGCAGTTCCCGCAGCCATCTTCGCCAACGTCACAGCATCGTCGTTAATATTGGCAGTTAGAATTTCATTTGTGCCTAGCGTTCTGACGCCCGGCGTAATTTTTGTCGTCATTTTAGATTCTATTCCTCTTTGTCCATAGCGCCAGAGTTGCAGCGGATGTGGCCGCGACCTCTGCCACCGCCGCCGTCCAGATGGCATGATCTGGGTTACTGACAGTCGTCTGAACCCCATCCATGTCAGTCACCGTAACCGTCAATGGCGGCTCAACGCCCTCGGAAATGGATTTGGCGGCGGCGTAGGTTTCCAACGCCACACGGGCGGCGTGAACAACGGCGTTGGCCGCCCGGAGCGCCGCCTCTTGCGACGGCGTCAAACTGCTGACCAACACGGCATCAGCCGCGCAACACGCAAAGCCGCTTGGCGACAGGCTCCACTGGTTAATTAAATGAGGCCCTGCCTGATGCTCATCAACGATTCTATTGCTGGGGATCATGCCATCCACCTCTCTTTGTTGGAAATCAGT
>Ga0316203_1000202_pt1 | contig 97306 bp, 98 predicted proteins | sample 6monrhotite_MG_FD_204940 | JGI IMG/M metagenome (GOLD analysis project Ga0316203, IMG submission 204940) | Microbial mat bacterial communities from mineral coupon in-situ incubated in ocean water Damariscotta River, Maine, United States -... | ecosystem: Environmental > Aquatic > Marine >... | reverse complement strand
GAACCACCCGATCCCATCCCGAACTCGGAAGTGAAACTGCTTAGCGCCAATGATAGTGTGGGGTTTCCCCATGCGAAAGTAGGACACTGCCAGGATTTTATACCAAACCCTAGTTACGAAAGTAGCTAGGGTTTTTTTATGCTGGGCGCTTGGCGAGATTCAGTCGGTGAGTTTAGCTTGTGAGCTATTTTCTATCTGAGTTTATGTTCTTAATACTGCTAGTATATCTACTGACATAGTAAGATGATGAAGTGAAGAAAAATAACGTGAGAGATGGAGTGGTATGAAAGGGCGTCGATTTTACGACTGTGATCTCAGTGAAAAGTTGTTATACACAGCTTTTCTATTGTTGATGGGCTTAGGTTATTTGATGGCGCTTACCTATCTCTATATTAGTCATCAAGGTCATGATGGTGAGCCTGGTTTATCGATCCATGACGTCGCTGAAACCTATTATGGCAACCGTAGTGGCACACGCTTAGAGGCTGCACTACGAGGATCAATGGCTGGCCATATTGAACCAGAGGATCGAACCATCATTGTCGCCTGGCTTAAGTCTGGTGCAAGCCAGCCTATCTTCGCGTCTGATGTGAAGCCGATCATAGCGCGTCAGTGTCTTATGTGCCATGCAACTCAAGCGGCAAAGCAATTTGGCAATATTCCCGCGCTAGATAGCTTTGAAGGTATGCATAAAGTGGCAGCTGTCGATACTGGCCTGTCGTTATTCACGCTGGTTAAGTTGTCTCATATCCATTTGTTGGGCATAGGGCTGGTTTTACTTGGCGTGGGGTTTATTTTTTGCCTGGCAGAACTTAGGCCTATGTTTAAATACACGTTGATATTGACCCCGTTTATCGCCATCGTGGCAGACATCATGGCCTGGTTTCTGACAAAGTGGGATCCGGTGTATGCATACACCGTCGTGACTTCCGGGGCGTTACTAGGCGCCGCAATGGCGATTCAAATATTGATTTCGCTTTATCAGATATGGTTTTTAAAAGCTAAGGGATAGGCCCACTATTGGCCTCAAATGATCAAAAAACCTGACTCAAACTGGCACTCCCTCGCGACGATTCCTATTCTCGGACAGCCTCCTAGCGACGAGATCTGAGACTTTTATTGCTACTTATATTCAGGTTGTTCCAAATGGCTAGCGTTGGGCTAGCCTGGTTCATGGTGTAGAAGTGAAGCCCTGCCGCACCCCCTGCTAATAGTTGTTCGCATAAGCGTGTGACGACCTCCTCACCAAAGTCTGCAAGTGAAACCAGGTCATCACCGTACTCCTCTAGGCGTAGCCTGATCCAGCGGGGAATTTCTGCGCCACACATCGCTGAGAAGCGGGCCAGTGGGTGATAGTGAGTGATCGGCATGATGCCGGGAACGATAGGCTGATCAATCCCTCGTTTTTCACAAGCATCAATAAAGCGAAAAAAGGCATCTGGGTTATAAAAATATTGAGTGAGTGCCGCATCAGCACCACTCTCAAACTTTTGCTGGAGGCTTATCAGGTCTGTTTGAGCGCTCGTTGCTAGCGGGTGTGTTTCAGGATAGGCGGCGACCTCTATAAAAAAGTAGTCACCATATTGTTTTCGAATAAATCGAATAAGATCGTTGGCGTAATTGAAGTCACCGAAATCACGTAGTCCAGAGGGAGTATCACCCCTTAAGACGACAATGTGGCGAATACCCCGTGCTTTGTAATGTTCGAGCTGCGAGGTTATTTCATCCTGACTGGCACCTATGCCTGCAATATGTGGCACTACCTCGATGGATGTTGCTACGTTGATTGCATCGACTGTCGCTAATGTTCGTTCACGCGTTGAACCGCCTGCGCCGTAGGTAACAGAAAAGAAGCAGGGATTAACCTTTGCCAGTTGATGGCTGGTATCAAGCAGTTTTTTTTTACCCGTTTCTGTTCTTGCTGGAAAGCATTCGAAACTGAAGGCCGGCGGGTAGATCTTTTGTGATTCCATCGTAAGGCCTGATCCTTTTTTTCCGTGTAGCAGCGTTAGATCACAGTAGATCCAACTGATTAATTTAGGATTATAGGTTGAATTAAGCGTTGTTAATATACTGACTGAATGATTACTGAGATGCTGGTTATTTTTCTTGCCGCTTAAAATCATCCTAGCAACCTCAGTTGGATCATAAGACCTGAATTCAGGAGAGTATTTTCTAAGGTTATATCGTCTCTGGTCGAACGCTCCTTAGCGTGACAAAATGATGTTACCGAATACCTGCTTGACGCTCTTTAAAATAGTCGTTATAAAAGAGAGCGTTGGGTGTTTTTCAATCACTTCCAGAGGGAAAATAGCAATATGAAAATAAGAAAAGCGCTTTTACTGGCAGCGGCACCTTCAGCACCATCCAGCTGAGTAATTTAGGTTTAATGCTGAAAAATACTGCTCCCTTCATTTTTCAGGTTGCCTCAGTGAATGAGATAAGGTATCTGTGAATCTTGATGAGAATGAGGCTCACCTTTGGTGGGTGAAGTGCAGTGAATTAAACGATACTGCTTTGTTGAAACAATATCGCGATCTATTATCTGTCGTCGAGCTTGAACGTCAGCAACGTTATGCGCTGGAAAAATTACGACATCGCGATTTACTCTCGCGCGCGTTAGTGCGGACATCACTATCCAGATACCAGGAGGTCAATGCGAAGGGCTGGTCTTTTACAGCGGGCGAGTATGGCAAGCCGAGTATCTCTTCGCCAGTGTCTAGTTTAAGGTTTAATTTAACGCATGCTGAAGACTATATTGTGCTGGCAGTTAGCCGCCACCATGATATCGGTATTGATATTGAATATATGCAGCGTAAGGCTTCCCATCTGAAAATCGCAGAAGCGTATTTTTCAAATATTGAACGCGCTGATTTATCTGTTTTACCAGAAAAAGCGCAAAGAGCGCGTTTTTATGATTACTGGACGTTGAAAGAAGCCTACCTGAAGGCCTGTGGTCTGGGGGTGATGGCTGGGCTTGACCACTTTGGATTCCAGCTGAATCAAGATGACAGTGCCACCATACAGTTTTATGATGACGAGAGTGGAAACCCTGCCGACTGGTTTTTCTGGAGAACAGTGTTAGAAAATGATTATCGTTTGTCGCTTGCCATTCGTTGTGGGAGAGACGCTAATATCAAGGTATCTTTGTTCAATGTCATACCGCTCGTTAACTACGAATTATTTTCGTTTACAGAATAATGGGGGTTTAACCAGCTTTAACCAGCTTAACGAGGCCTGCATTCCCATTGCCGTGCGCGGTGAGCGCAGCGGCGCCATTTTCGGCAAAGAGTGATACGATGTTCCTGGCGACTTCAGCGGCTTGGCTGGCATCTTGAATATTGCCGTTATTCTGGCTATTTACCGCTGAACCGAGTGCATGTGCCGCATTACTGACGCTGATGGCATCATCTTGTCGGCTGGTGGCTGCTTCTTCATTGCCGGTATTCGCTTTATTGCCATTTGTGGCGCTGTCATTATCCGAGCTGCCAGCCCTTTTATGATCGATAAGTACCGGATTATTATTGGAAATTGCTGATGCCATGTTTTTTTGTTCTCCATCGTCACGCGTTGTATTGTGTATAGGTGATTTTTTCATTTACTCAGTTGTATGAGTAAATGCAATTCACAGGCCATAGTGCTACTGACCCTTTAAATCAATAAGGTTTGTATGGAAAATATTTACTTAAACTGTGTCAGGGGTTTGGCGTGATTACGGGGTTTCCGCCGGTTATCGCGGCTGATGCAAGGGTGTTAATACTGGGCTCGATGCCGGGGCAGGCCTCGCTCGATGCTACGCAGTATTATGCCCATCCACGCAACGCCTTCTGGCCGATTGTCTGCCGTCTCTTGAATGCCAGGCCGGAGATTAGCTATGAGCAGCGATTGGCATTGATCAAGGCGAACCGCATTGCGTTGTGGGATGTGATGCGACACTGTGAGCGAGCAGGCAGCCTAGATTCAGCGATAGCGCCATCATCAGTGGTCGCCAATGATTTTGTTGCTTTTCTTGCAGAGAATCCATCGATTCGCCACCTGTTTTTTAATGGCGCTCAGGCAGAGGCTTCTTTTAAGCGCCATGTTGCGCCTCTTTTATCAAGCCATTGCATTGAGCTTGCGATGTGTCGTTTGCCCTCTACCAGTCCCGCCCACGCAGCGCTGACGTTTGAGCAGAAACTTGCACAGTGGCGGCGTTTGCATGATGTCATAAGCCGATGAAACAATATTGTCTGATGGTGTTGTTGAGCCTGTTGCCAGCGATTTCATCGGCTGATCTGGCGTTGCCTCCGCCCATGAATGCCGATGAGATTCAGCTGTCAAAAAATGAAGCGCAGATAATAGGCGAGCGGATCTGGCAAAACGAAGGGGCAGGTAAGGATGAAAACCTGGTCGTATGGAATGAAGGTGAAGACTTTCCATCGCTTGGGATTGGCCACTTTATCTGGTATCCGGCGGGTATTGAAGGGCCTTTTGTTGAAAGTTTTCCGGCGTTGCTGGCACACCTGAGAAAGCAGGTCGTTACCCCCGAGTGGTTAAAGGGGGTAGCGGATGCGCCGTGGTCGAGTCGTGCGGCGTTTTATCGTGATATTAATTCATGGCGCATGGCTGAATTACGTGATTTGATGAAAAATACCATGCCGCAGCAGGTCGCTTTTATCGTACAGCGCCTTGAGGCCGCACTACCTAAAATGCTGGCAACGCTGAAGACAGAACAGCAGCGCTCACATGTCGAGCAACAGTTTTATCGCGTCGCACGATCTCCCAACGGTATCTATGCGCTGATCGATTATGTGAACTTTAAGGGTGAAGGGGTATCGCCTAGTGAGCGTTATCGTGGTGAAGGGTGGGGTTTATTGCAGGTATTGCAAGTGATGAACATTTATGATGATAAGGTGATGGCGGCGTTTGCGCGTGCCGCCGATGCGGTACTGACACGTCGTGTTAGCAAGGCCCCGCGTGATGAGTTTCGTTGGCTTGCGGGCTGGCGTCAGCGGATAGCGAGTTACCGGTTTACCAGTGGTATTTGATTATAGCGGCATCAACGCTACTTTATAATGAGCAACATTGATGCCGTTCCGTTCAGTGCTATAATGGCACGGCTTTCGCTAGATCGTAGCCCGCACGCTTTGGGTTGCCGGTTTTGTTGCTTGCATCAGTATCTTTGTAGTTGATTTCACACTTAGAGAAGCTCAACGTGATTGTTTCTTCAGGCTCTGCATCGCCTTCAGCAGAAATATGGTAGCCACTGACCAGGCAATCTTGCAGCGAATATTCCATAAACGCTTCAACGCTATCACTACCGGTGCGGGTAAATTTAAGGATTGCGTTTTTACCGGTTGAGCCAGAAACAGACTCCTTAAAGAGCGCCGCAACGGAATTATCAGCCTTTTTAGTTAAAGTCACTTCAGTAATATTCGGCTTGCCGACTTCACGATTGGCCATTTTGCCCGCTTCCATCGTAATGGGACGTGACACACCAAAGTCCACCGAACTGACTTTCACATGCTCCTCAAAGCCTTCTGCCGTCACGTTTCCTTCTATTTTACCATCATCATAATAAAGATATATTGCCATTTTATTCTCCTAAACCGCTGATTAAACAAAAAATAGATACAAAAAGGATGATCATTATAAGCTAATTGCCAGGAACAATCAATTGCATGCCTTATACTTTCAAACTATTAGCATTGTACACTTGATTATAAGAGCCCGCCTTAACTAAAAGCAAAGAAACCCTCTGCCCCCTCCTTATAAGCCTTATTGTCAGAAATTTTTCAATATCTTCATGGACGTACCCTGAAAACCGTCTGACGAATACTCATTCTACCCCCCATTCTTCAGACTCGCTTAAGTCTTGGAAAATACTGACGCCCGATGAGTCGGTCGGGCGAGGAAATGACTCATGCGTTTGCAGAATGCTGCTCTGCGCTAATAAAAACGCTCCCAGCTCACATGCAGGGCAACATCTGCGGTATTGTCAAAGTTAAACAGGTTTTCAGAGAGCGCCATTCCCAGTACGCCAGACGAGAGTCTCCATTTGAGGCCGAGTGTGAGCTGGAACTGTAACTCGCTCAGGGCAGAGTCGACCAGGTCGCGATAGGGGTGTTCGGCGAGATGGAGCTGTATCTGTGAGCGAGTGCGTGGGTGTTTCTGGTAGCGGTGTAGCCAGCCGAGGTTGAGATAAGGGAGTGATGGCGGGTTGAAATGTGTCTGCTTAAACCGACCCGTATAGATGTACCCGGTATTGATGGTGTAAGTGTTGTAGCTTGTCTGTCTGTTCAGCGTTAACTGAAAGCCACTGTCCCAGCTGCCGCTGGAGAGAAATTTTCGTTCACTCATGAGTGGCGGTTTAACCCCGATACTGAATTTACCTTGCCAGTTGTCATAAGGGAGGGCGAAAGCAACACGCAGGTAGAGGCCGGGGTCGATAAAGCCGCCGTTGCCTGGGCGTTTGGTGAGTACAATGTCTTGCCCCTGGTCACGGGCGAGTACCACCTGCACCTGATTGTCGCTGACATACGATCGACCTTGTTGGCCGGCACCAATGGCATCATGAAAGTGATAGATCGGGCCGTCGAGTAGTCGCCCGCCATAAAAGATATAGCTGGTGTTAATGCCCAATTCAAAATGGCTGTTGAGGCTTCGGTTGTAGTTGATCTCCAGTATTGAGAACTCACCATCGATATAATAGCCCTCCCCCTGTGGCAGGTTGAGAATGAAGTTGATGTCGGCAGCGTTTAGCGGACGGCGTTGACCGTTACGCTCTGTTTTCAGGTAATCCTCGACCGCCTCGCTGACCTGGAAATCATTAACGACGCTGTAATTAACACTTAAATGTGTCTGGCCATGCTTAAGTGCTCTGGCGGGTGTTGGTGAGAACCCCAATAAGAGGAAGCTGGGGAAAGTATAGTCTCTAATCTGAAAGGGCGTACTCCATGCATCACTTGAAGATTCATTTGCACCAGCGGGTAAATGTGTCAGGCTAAACACTAACGATAGCAGGACTGTCAGGAGTAGGCGTTTGTGATGCTGTGCCTGGCACATGGCTAGGGTCTGTTGATGATCCAGTCAGCAATTTTGTCCAGATACGCTGGGTGCTTTACCGGCATCATATGTCCGCAAGGGGTATTGAGCCTTTCTGCGCTATTAAAGGCCGCGGCCATTTTGTCGGCCTGTTTTTTCATGAAATCCGACTCTTGCGTGCCACTAACATGCAGTGTTGGCAGCTTGAGTGGTTGGTCAAACAGAGGGCGATAGCGCCTGTCGCCGGGAAGAAAGCCACCGCATAAAATTGCCCAGTTAAAATCGAAATGATTGCCAGCTTCTGTTTGTTTGAGTGCCGACAAAATGGCCGTCATCACGGCGCCCTGACTCCAGCCGATAAGGCCATCGACTGGGCCGTGTTGTACAAAGTAATCCGAGAGGTAAGCAAGCGCTGTTTCGATCTGCTGATAATGTGGCGGTTGCTGTTCATCCGCGCGATACCAGCACCAGTTTTTACCTTTGCCGATACGTTCTTCTGGTAGTAAGGCATTAAAGCGCGCGGTCATTGCCCGAACTTCATCCGCAGGACATGTAATTGGTCCTTGTGGGTATAGCAGTTGGTAGTGATCACCGAGGCGTTGTTGAATCAGATTAAGCCATGCTGCTATCCACGCTCTATTCATTGCATAGCCGTGTAGGCAGATGATCTTTTTCACCCGCTTCTTATCCATCGCTTTTTACCCTGTCAGGCCTGCGGCGTGATCGACTTGCCATACTGCTCAACTTCGTCAAGTATCGCCCAGTCATTCCCGCTGCGCTCAGGTTCATCGCGCAGGCGTTGCAGCGCTTCAAAAAACTCGTCGCTAGTGAGCTTGCCTTTTTCCGGGCGACTGAGTCGGTCGGTGCGAAACGCTTCCCAGCGTGCCTGCTCATCGCTATTGAGTGATTCCGGGTAGTTGCGTGCGCGATAGCGGAATAACATTTCGTCAAGACGGCTATCATCAAAACAGGTCGCGTAATGCTTTAGTTCATCGGCGCAGAGTTGTTGAATCTTGTCCATACGGCCGCGATCATCACTACTGAAAAAAGGGCCGCCATAAAGTGTCTGGTCCGGGTCAGTTCGTTTTTCAAACTGCATGCCAGCGAAAACAGTCTGTAGCTTTTTAGTCAGTGGCGGGTTGGCTTTGATGATCTCCAGGTTTTCACGGCAGCGATTCAGATCGACCTTGTATTTTTTGGCCGCGTGACCGGTTAAGGTACCGAGTGGTGCAATGATTGGGCACTTGTTGGCATGCACTGTTTTTAATGGCAATCGTTCAATGCCTTCTGCCAGCTCACTGGTTGGGGTGAAGATCCGTTGATGGATATCTTCTTTACTCAGTTTATATAGTGGAGAAGGATCGCAGCTAAGATCAAACACGACCACACCATTTTTATTGGTGGGATGCGGTGCCACCGGCACCACTACCGCAAGATTGCCCTGCTCAACCGGGTACATGCCCGAGATATGTAACACCGGTTTTTGCTGGCGTACATCAAGCATTTTAAGAATTTTGTTTTTATTGCGATTCTCTAGCGCGTACTCAAATACCTTGGGTTGTTTCTCTTTGATCAGCTTTGCCATCGCAATGGTGGCGTAGACATCAGAGAGCGCATCATGCGCAGCTTCATGGCTGATGCCGTTGGCAATAGTCAGCTCTTCAAGGCGCACACTGGGGCGGCCCTCTTCATTATTGGGCCACTCGATCCCTTCGGGGCGCAGTGCGCGTGTCATGCGCACCACATCGAGCAGGTCCCAGCGCGAGCAGCCATTTTTCCACTCACGTGCATAAGGGTCCTGCAGGTTACGGTAGAGACTATAGCGGGTGAACTCATCATCAAAACGTAGATTGTTATAACCCAGCACGCAGGTGTTGGGCTGTGTAAACTGCGCGTTAATCTGACGAATGAATTCCGCTTCGGGCAATCCTTCTGCTAGTGCCTTTTGTGGTGTGATGCCGGTGATCAAACACGACATCGGGTTTGGCATAAAGTCATTGGCGGGTTGACAGTAAATCATCAGTGGTTCGCCGATGATGTTTAGATCCATGTCTGTGCGCACGCCGCCAAACTGCGCGAGGCGATCAAACATCGGGTTCAGCCCAAAGGATTCGTAGTCGTACCAGTAAAGGGTTTTGTCGCTCATGGCATGCCGGAACCGGTTATTAACAGTGGTTTAACTGTAACATAAAAAGCCCTTTGTCTGCGCTGAGCTGCTCGATAGCGGTCGTAGGGTATTTACCCTAGAAACCTCAGTTGGATCACGAAAGTCCGCGCAAGTTATTGGCGCACTTAGCAAAGCAGAAAAATGTCTCATCACCCATAAGGTGACCACGAATTTTTATGCTTCACTATGCACACCAAGATCTTACGCCTCTTTTTCGCGCTCAACTGAGGTTTCTAGGTTTACTCATCCTCCAGGCTCATCGACTGCATCTGGTAGAGGTGCTGGTAAATGCCACTTTGCTTCAGCAGGGCCGTGTGGCTGCCACGTTGTGCCACTTCGCCCTGGTGTAGCACCAGAATTTCATCGGCTTTCTCGATGGTTGAGAGGCGATGCGCGATCACCAGCAGGGTCATGTTGCCGCGCAGCTTCATCAGCGCCTGCTGGATCTCAGCTTCGGTGTGGCTGTCGATATTCGCAGTCGCCTCGTCAAGAATCAAAATCCGGGGGCGATGAGTCAGCGCGCGTGTTATTGCCAGTAGTTGGCGCTGGCCGGTCGAGAGATTACTGCCACGCTCATCCAGTACCGTATCAAACCCTTGTGGCAGGCGTTCAATATGCGAATGTAGTCCTGCCTGCTTTGCCGCTTTGATGATGGTCGCCTCATCGATCGCTTCACCTAATGTGATGTTGTCACGCACGCTGCGATTAAAGATGAAGGGTTCCTGCTGGACAATGCCAACTGCGCGGCGCAGTTCTGTTTCACTAAAATTATTCAGTGGCTGGCCATCGATCTGGATTGTGCCTTGCTGTGGCTGATAAAAACGCAACAGCAGCTGTGTCAGCGTGCTCTTGCCGCTGCCGGTATGGCCAACGATGGCGTGAAACTCCCCGGCGGGAATGGTGAACGAGATGTCGTTGGTCACCGGCTGTTGATCGTTGTAACTAAAGTGGATGTGATCAAACTCAATCTTGCCTTTGGTGATGCGCGCATTGTCATCCGTTGCAGTGGTCTCCACTTCGGTATCAAGCAGTTCAAAGACGCGCTCACCGGCAACGATCGCCTGTTGATAGAGATTGAGGCGCTGGGTGATTTCAATCAGCGGTTCGGCAAAGCGACCAAGGTAGGTGACAAAGGCGTAGATCACGCCTACTTCAACCGGGTTGTCGAGTGACTGGTAGGCGAAGGTGAATAGCAGCCCGGCGAGGATCAGCTTCTGTAACAGATCAACCAATGGGCGTAGCAGCCAAGCATCAAGGTGCGCGTTACGCCGCCTGGCCTGGTAGTGGTCTTCGGCAAGGCTTGAGAAGTTACGGCGAAAGCGCCCCTGCTGTCCAGTCAGTTGTACGACGCGCATCCCCTGTATCGATTCATGCAGTCTGGCGTTGATGTCACTCAGCAGGCCGCGTGCCTGGTGAAATAGCGGTGCACTGATGCGTTGGTAAAGCCACATGAGCAAGGCAACGACTGGCACAAACAGCAGACAGATGATCATCAACTGCCAGTCGAGAATCGCCATCGCGATGATCACGCCGAGGATGCGCATCATGTTCTGAATAAATGCCCCCACCACATTAACGTAAAGCTCCTTAATCGACTCGGTATCATTGGTGATGCGCGACACCATGCTGCCGGTTGGGGTGTGGTCAAAGTGGCTTAGTGGTAGTTGCATCACCTTGGCGAACACCTGTTCGCGAATCGTCTGCACCGAATCTTGCGCGATCACGTTAAGTCGTATCGCCTGCATGTAATTGGTGACGGCGGCAATGATCATAAAGACGATGTAGGCAACCCCGAGCCAGATAACCGCATCCATCTGCCAGTTGCCGGGCACCACATAGTCATCGAGAAAGACCTTAATCAACAGCGGCGCGGCGACATCGGCAGCGGTGGCAATCAGCAGCAGTAGCAATGCCTGACGCAGGCGCTTTTTATCATGCAGTGCATAAGCGATCAGGCGTTTAAACGGGCCGCGTGAGGCCTTTATATTACTCGCCATGTTGTACCGCCGCTTCAATCTGTTGATAGCGGAACATCTGCGCATACCAGCCCTTGTGTTGCAGCAGTTGGCTGTGGCGTCCACGCGCTTCAATCGACCCGTGGCGCAGCACAATGATCTCATCGGCATCAATCACGGCCGAGAGGCGGTGGCAGACGATGATGTTGCTACGGCCACGCCGCCGCTCTTTGATGTGCGCAAGGATGCGTCGCTCGGTATCGAGATCGACCGCCGAGAGGGCATCGTCGAGTACCAACACAGGCGGGTCGATTAACAAGGCGCGTGCAATCGCGATGCGCTGTTTCTGTCCGCCCGACAGTGTAATGCCGCGTTCACCGACCAGGGTGTTGTACTGCGCGGGAAAGTTCTGGATCTCGTCATCAATGCAGGCAAGCTGTGCTGCTGCACGTACCTCGTCAATCGATGCCTCGGGGCAGCCGAGTGCAATATTCTCGGCAATCGTCACCGAAAACAGAAACGGGTCCTGTGGCACCAGTCCAAACTGTGCACGTAATGTCTCAAGTCTGAATGCTTTGATATCGTGTTGATCAAAACGGATCGTCGCCTCACTCCCTTCATGCATCCGCAGTAGCAGTTGAATCAGCGTGCTTTTGCCACTGCCGGTGTGGCCGACGATGCCAAAGGTGCTACCGGGAGTGATCTGAAAATCGATGTCGCGTAAGGCATCTTCATCGCCGTGGTATGCAAAGCGTGTGATCTGTGCATTGATGTGGGTACTCGCCACCGTATCACGAGTGCCATCGTCACTAATGTCAGGGGCAGTATCTAACAGCTCATCGATTCGTTTGTGTGCCGCCGAACCGCGCTGAATCAGATTCAATGTCCAGCCGTAGGCAAACATCGGCCAGATCAAAAAGGTAAGGTACATGGTGAAGGTGGTCAGCTCACCAATCGTCAGTTCATCTTGATAGATCAACCAGGCACCGCCCGCCACGGCAAGAAAAAACGAGGTGCTCACGGTGAGATAGATTACCGGGTCATACTTCGCCTCCACCTTCGCCACCGCAAGATTGGCAGCACTCACATCACTGGTCACCTCGCGATAGGCGTGCTGCATCTGTGGTTGCTGTCCAAAGGCTTTAATCAATCGAATGCCGCTGATGTTCTCCTGTGTCTTATCGTTCAGCAGGCTGAACTGACGCTGCGCTTCACTAAAGGTATCGTGCATCTGGTGGCCAAAGCGCCACATAAAGTAAGCCATGATTGGCCACGGCAGTAGCGCCAGCAATGTCAGCTTCCAGCTCACCATCGCCACCATCATGATCAATACAATCACGCCGGTCAGCACCCCATCGACCAGCGCCAGAATCGCCTCACCAGCGGTCATCTCAACCGCCGTTACATCATTGGTCGCGCGCGCCATCAGGTCGCCGGTGTGGTGGCGCTGAAAAAAACCGGGCGCCATCAACGTTAGATGGTCATAGATCTTGCCGCGCATCAACGCCGCCAGTTTGAACGATGCCCCATAGAGTTGTCTGCGCCACAACACCCGCAGCCCGTAAACCACAAAGCCGACACCGAGCAGTAAGCCGATTTGCGATAGTAGATGCTGATAGGTCAATGTTTCGGTCGCCACCGCATCCACTAGCTCACCCGTAATCCACGGCGGTACCATCGTCAGGCACGAGATCATCAGTAATGCGACAAAGGCGATTGCGTAACGTTTCCAATAGCGGCGGAAAAACCAACGGAGTTTATGTAGGATTGTCATGGGGTGGCTTGGGTGGTTAACGTATAAGCGTTGTATGTGTCGTTACTTCGAAAAGAGTGTCTATTCACTGACGGGCTGCGTTAGCGGAATTTGATGTTTTTTTGGTCAGCTGTGTCATTATCAATAGCCGATAAAACCAGATCGCAGTCAGCATCGCAGTCGTCACCCTTGCCGGTAACGATGTGATCAACGGCGCAATACACTGATCATAAAATTTTAAAGAGTATTGCTCACCATCACCCGGCGCTGCACCTGCCTCCCTGTTACGCCGGCAATCTTTTTGAAACGCCAGCTGCCATGCGTTCTCTGCGACGTAACTACCGGTATCCAGCCAGTAACGCAGCCTGCGGCGAAACCCCTCTGCAACACTAAGTCGATGGATGATGATCAGGAATGGCCCCAGGTCTAATGTCTCCGCCTGGCCTTGTTGTCGATAGGCTGCTCTTGCGGCATCAAAAAAACGATGCAGGCCAATGTGTTCAAAATTACATAGCAGTGCATTGAGTGTCTGGCGCTGTTTAAGCCCTTCGCTTTCGAATCGGCGCGCCGATGTGCCGACTTTACCGGGTAGTGTGATCCAGCGACCGCTATCAAAAATCTTATTTGCTAAGCGGGCATCTTCCATATAGTCGAGCGACTCATCAAAGCCACCGAGTTGTTGCAGATAGCGCTTTGATAGCCAGAAACCCTGATCGCCATTGATGCAGTCGCGACGGTTGAGGGTGGTTTTTGCTTCATAGAAATAGTAAGCGCCATCGTGATCATCGCTGCTGCGAACAAAGCGCAGTGGAAAGTGGCCTGCGATTTTACCGTCGCCTGTTATGCTGCTAGCCTGTTGCATTGAATCTCTGGCGTTGGCGAGTAACATCGGGTCGTTAATCGTCGTATCCGCATGTAAAAAAAGCAGGTCACTCGCGTGGGCGTGAAGGGCGCCAGCATTCATCTGTTTGGCGCGGCCTGCAGGGGTAGCGATGCACTGAAATGGAACATTCACCGTGTTGGCTACCGCATGACAAAGCGCTGGCGTCTCATCGTGACTGCCACCATCGGCAATGATGACCTCAAAACGAACACCCTGTTGTCTGCCAAGTGCAGTGATTAGTGCTGGTAACGCTTCGACTTCGTTGATCGCGGGGATGATAACCGAAAGTTCGTATTTGGGCGTGATGTTCATGCGCTGGTTAGTTTTTCGATTGGACCCAGTAATCGTTCGGCTTCATGCAAATCTTCCGGTCGATCAATATCCTGAAAGGTGGCAAGTTCAGTGATCGGCCACTGAAGCGCGGCGATCCTTTCGCGAGTGGCGGCAAGCACCTCGCCGCTACCCCAGTTGATATCGGAAAACAGTGTTGGTGAAAAACGGCTCAATCCCATTAGCACATAACCACCATCACTCGCAGGGGCAAGTACGATGTCGTTGCCGTTCTGTAAATAGGTGAAGGCCTGCTTAAAGTCAGCCGCACTCAGTGCCGGACAGTCGGTACCGATGATGACGCTCTTTAAACCCTGTTGCAGGTTATGGTTCATTGCATGCGCCATGCGTTCGCCGAGGTCAACGCCTTGTTGTTGATGTAGTGTCATGGGGAAGTTATTTTTGCAGCTGTCGAAAAATGGATGGGTGGTATCTGGCGCGCACCATAGTTGCACCGGGCAGAGTGCGGCGTGGCTGACAGTGGTTAGTGTATGCGTGACTAGTCGTGCATGCAGTGCTGCAGCGCCATTTTCACCGAGCGCCGGAATCAGCCGCGTCTTTGCCTTACCTGCTTCGGGCGCTTTGGCAAAGATGATCAGACGAGCATTGGGGAATTTCATGGTTAATAACAATGACAGTTATCGCTCGTCATTCCGGTGCCGGCCGAAACCCGAAACCGGGAAGCCATCCAAAAGCACAGGGCTCCGGTCTGCGCCGGCGTGACGTAAAATTTGTTGATGGCCTGTATCAATCCAGCGCACCACCACAGCTACTACCCTGCCCGGCAGTGCAGCCGTAACAGTGGTCTTTAACGATAATCGCTTGCCCTTCGACATCAATTGCGCTGAGTTCGCTGATGTGGGTGCGCGGCTTTTTATCGAGCGCTGCGGTCAGGCCTAGCATCTGATTGAAGTCACAATCGTAAAGGTAGCCATGCCAGTCAACGCTGAGTGTTGAGCGACACATCACATCGCCCAGGGTGTCGCTATTGTATGCGTTGCGCAGTAGTGTCATGTACGCTTCAAATTGCCCTTTTGAGATCAGCATGCTGCCAAAGCGTTTGATTGGCATGTTGGTGATGGTAAAGAGTTGGTTGAACGCTATTCCATAGTGCTCGCTGAGGTGAGTTTTGTACGATGCCTGTAGTGGCGCTTGTGGGGGTGGCAACACTGCCCCTTGAGGGTTGAAAACAAGGTTCAGAGTGAGCCCGCTACCCGCTTTGCCGTAACCGAGTCTGTTGAGCTTTTGGAGGCCTTCGATACTGTTGTGGAACACTCCCTTGCCGCGTTGTGCATTGACATTGTCTTCGAGGTAGCAGGGGAGCGAGGCAACGATCTCTACCTGTTGCCCGGCAAGAAACTCAGCCAGTCCTTCATAGCCTTCCTCACTAAGAATGGTGAGATTGCAGCGATCAATCACCCTGATTCCAAGGGTACGAGCACCACTGACCAGGTTACGAAAGTGCGGGTTCATCTCGGGCGCGCCGCCAGTGAGATCGAGTGTCTTGACATTGCTTTGCGCAAGATAGCTGAGGATCTCATCGATGGTGTCACGCGTCATGATCTCTTTGCGTGTTGGCCCGGCGTTTACATGGCAATGCAGGCAGGCCTGGTTGCAGAGATAGCCGAGGTTAACCTGTAACGTCTCTAGCGGTGCGCGGCGTAGTGCTGGAAAATTGGTGGCTTCAAGAAGCGGAAGCGTGGCGTGCATGGTGATTCCTTATTTCTATACTTCAGGTGTAATAAAAACACTCTTGTTGGTGTTAAAGCAAGTGGTTCTTAGTGTTAGCGTTGTTTAGGGTTCGAACATTTTTGTCTCCGGATGGAAAGCATACCATGCAAACCAGGAGGCGGTGATGGTGCTGAAAAGGGGGAGACCTTTCAGTTGGCATTAGCAATCGCTTTTGGTTGCGTTTTATGAGCGCGGATGAGTAGCGAAACGGTTTAAGTTTTTGTATGGCGCGGCGATACAGGTGCATTAGGGAATTGATTTTATGCTGGCCTGCCAGTCATGAGAGGTATCGGCTGGTTAGGTTTTATAAGGATGTGAAGGGGGTCGAATGACGAGTCAGGGGATGGAGGGATTTGAAGAGGAACTACAGGCCTTAAAAGATTCGTATGCGGATCAGGTACCACGGAAGCTGGCGGAAATCGATTCATTGTGGGGCTCGCTGGTTGAAAATGGCTGGGATGAGGAGACCTTCAAAACGCTTCATCGCATGGTGCATAGCATGGCTGGTTCTGCGCAGGTGTTTGGCTTTACCACGATGGGAAAGCGTGCGCGAGAGCTTGAGACGTTTTTAAAGGCAGTTTCTAACAGCGGCGAGCCGTTGAGCGAGGCGCAGTATGCAGAGCTGCCGGTGCTGGTTGAGGCGGTACGGGCGTCGGCGCAATTTCCTGATGGTTTATTAACGCCTTAGATTTTTACGCTGTTTTTTTCGTAACTACTCAGCTAACCCCTGAAACCCGCCATTTCAGCGTTAAAAAATGATTATTTACACCTGTAAACTCACATTTTTCGCCTTGAACTGACGAATTTCAGGGGCAATCTGAGCAGTTACCGTTAATTGTGACTACTCGCTGAGTAGTTACTTTTTTTCTTTATCCAGCTGCTGTTTGATGGCGCTGCTGATACGTGACCCCGCTTCATTCGAAAGCGGCGGTATTCCCTGGTTTTCTTTGTCTGGCCGCATCAAGCGGCGTGCAGAGCGCGCGACAAATTGCAGTTGCTTGTCATAGCAGCTACAGGTTTTACAGATAAACAGGTGAAATCTAAGTCCTAGCCGTTCGCTAAACGATAGCTTGCGATCCATCTCCTGAGAGAGCAGTTCTCCGGTCTCTTTACATGACAGCATTAGCGCTCCTCCTGGCTCTGATTATCACCATTCAACTGATTAATTTATAGGTTGAACCAGCGCGCATCCAGGCAGCCGCGAAGGCGCATTCGTGCGCGTGATAGCATCACCCACATATTGTTTGTCGTGGAGATCTCCAGTAGCTTACAGATCTCTTCGCTCGAGAGTCCTTTGATCTCGCGCAGGATGAAGAGGTCAGCGAGGTGGTCGGGCAGGTAGGCGATACAGGCTGCGAAGACCTTCCAGAACTCTCTGTTTTCGTGTGCCTGCTCAGGCGCTTGCCAGGTGCGCATCGGGATTGACCAGTGGCCGGTGTGATCGAACTGCTGATCAAGTTGTTCGGTTAGCGATTCAATATCATCGCTGCTCTGCTCGCGTTTGTGTTTGCGAAAGTGGTCGATGATCTTGTGTTTGAGGATGCCAATCAGCCAGGTCTTTTCTGATGACTGGCCAGAGAAGCGTTCGCGTGCCTTGAGTGCGGCAAGAAAGGTCTCCTGTACCATATCTTCCGCCTGAGCTTCGTCGCGCATCTTCATCAGGGCGTAGCGGAATAGTGCATCGCCATGCTGTGCTACCCAGGTGGCTGGATCGGAAGCCGAATTCATACTGAAGGCCCTTTTAAATGGTTAACCCGCTTTGGGGAAGATTGCCCTGGCAGGGAATACTGGTCCATCGACACAGACTCGTTTCATCGCGGTAGTGCCATCGTCATTATGTACCTTGACGACGCAACCGGCACAGCCGCCAATCGCACAGGCCATAAACTCTTCCAGTGAGATCTGGCACGGCAGGTCAAAGGCCTGCGCGACTTTGGCCACTGCTGCCAGCATTGGGTGCGGGCCACAGGCGAACAGTTCGACTTCGCTGCGTTGTGCATCATCTAAGGTATTAAGCCAGGCGCGTGCGAGGTCTGTGATGTAACCCCGGTAGACGCCGGGGAAATCTTGCTGACTGGCAAGGCGACTCGGAATGCCCCAGTCTTCCATCAGCGGCATGGCTGCGATGGTATCATCGGGCAGGCCGGGTACCATGATTTGTGAGGGGCGTGTCTTGAATGGAAAGGGTGTCTCGGAACCCATAAAGATCATTGGCTTGCAGGCGCCTTTCAGCTTGCGTGCTTCGTCCGCGATAAAGACCATTGGAGGGATGCCAACGCCGCCACCCAGTAGCAGTGGACGCGGGCGTTCCGGGTTAAGCACAAACGGTTTGCCGATTGGCCCCATTAGGTTGACGTGGCTGCCGAGCGGGTTTTGCGACAGTAGTTCAGTCCCTTCGCCAAAGACGCGATAGAGGATCTCGATCCACCCCTGCTGTTTGTTGCTGCGCATGATCGATAGCGGACGACGCATCGGGCGCTGCTCGCTACAGCGCAGATGGACAAAGCTGCCGGGTAGCGCATCTTTGGCGGTCTTGGGTGCCTGTAGTTTGATGATGAACTGTTTGCCGTCATAGGCCTGGTGTTCGAGTACTTCAGCCTCTTCAACAAAAACCGTATTACGATGTCGATGTGATTTGTTATTTGTATTCATAAACGGTCTTGCCTCCCAGCAATGTGCGTGTCACCTCGCCCTTCATCTCCCAGTTGAGGAAGGGGGTGTTGTGGCCCCGGCTTACCATCGAATAACCGTCGAGCGTCCAGTAACGTTCCGGGTCGAAGATGCAGATGTCGGCGCGTTGTCCAATCGAGAGTGTGCCCGCCTCGATCCCAAGGATTGCGGCGGGCTGATGTGTCAGGCTGCTAATCATCTGTGGTATCGATAACACGCCATCATCAACGATACGTAGTGCTAGCGGTAGTAGTGTTTCAAGCGCTGAGATGCCGGGCTCGGTTGCACCAAAAGGGGCGAGTTTTGCATCGGCTTCGTGTGGCTGGTGGTCGGAGCAGATCGCGGTGACAATCCCGTCGGCGATCCCTTTGCGTAGCCCTTCCATATCGCGTTGGGTGCGCAGTGGTGGGCGCACATGGCACTGGCTATTAAAGCCAAGCAGGTCGATCTCGGTGAGGTGCAGGTGGTGTGCGCTGACATCGCAGGTGACCGGTTGGCCATCAAATTTGGCGCGCGATATCTTCTGCAACGCGCGTTTGCTGGAAACCATCGAAAAGTGAACGCGTGCGCCGGTCTCTTCGACCAGTGCCAATGTGGCGGCAACCGCCACGGTTTCGGCGGCGATCGGAATGCCAGGCAGTCCAAGGCGAGAGCCGACTGCTCCTTCATGCACGCAGCCGTCGCCGCTCAGCGCGGCATCTTCGGCGTGGATGAATACGGTTAGGTCGTGCGTTGCAGCGTACTCCATGGCGCGGCGTAGAATCAGGGTGTTGCCAACCGGCTTCATCGCGTTACTCACGCCGACGCAGCCCGCCTTTTTAAGTGCATGCATTTCGGTGATGGCACAACCTTCGAGCTTCTGTGTCAGTGCGCCGAGAGGGACTACGCGTGCGAACCCTGCTGTTTCGGCGTGGCGTTGAACCAGCTCAGCTACTGCAGGCGTGTCAATAATAGGATGGGTGTTAGGTGGGCAGCAGAGGGTGGTGATGCCGCCACGGGCTGCGGCGCGTGTCTCACTCGCGATCGTCCCTTTATGTTCTTCGCCTGGTTCGCGCAGGTGCGCGCGCAGGTCGACCAGACCGGGAGATACTATCTGCCTTTTTGCATCGATGGTGTCGTTTGCGGTGAAGCCAGGTGGTGCGTTACCGAGGGCGACGATCTTACCATCGGTGATAAAAAGGCTTTGAACACTGTCTATCTCATTGGCGGGATCGATAACGCGGCCGTTTTTGATCTCGATTTTCATCGGCGCACGTCTCCCGTGCTGGTAGCCAGGTGGCTCTGCATCGCCATCGACATCACCGCCATGCGTACCGCGATGCCGTGACTCACCTGCCGCAGAATTACCGAGCGCGGGCCATCGGCGACCTCAGAGTCAATTTCGACACCGCGATTGATGGGGCCGGGGTGCATCACGGTGACATCGGGCTTGGCGAGTGCCAGCTTCTCTTCGGTAAGACCGTAGAGCTGGAAGTATTCATGTTCGCTCGGTAGTGAACCACCGCTCATGCGCTCTTTTTGCAGGCGCAGCATGATCACCACATCGACATCGCGCAGCCCTTCACGCAGGTCGTGGTAGACATGCACACCAAAGGCATCTGGCTCGGTCGGGATCAATGTCCTGGGGGCGATGATGCGGATATCTTCGACCCCGAGCATGCTAAGCGCGTGGATTTGAGAGCGTGCCACCCGTGAGTGGCGGATGTCACCCACGATCGCAACATTGAGTTTGTGGAACTCCCCCTTCTCGCGGCGAATGGTGAACATGTCGAGCATTGCCTGTGTTGGGTGGGCGTGCTGGCCGTCACCGGCGTTGATCACACTAATGTGCGGCGCTGCGTGTTGCGCGATGAAATGGGCCGCACCGCTATCGGCGTGGCGTACCACAAACATATCGCAGTGCATCGCCTCAAGGTTGCGCAGCATGTCGAGCAACGTTTCCCCCTTGGTGGTAGCCGAGGCCTGAATATTGATGTTGAGCACGTCGGCCGAGAGGCGTTTTGCGGCCAGCTCGAAGGTGGTACGGGTGCGGGTGCTGGCCTCGAAAAAGAGGTTCACAATTGTCTTGCCGCGCAGCAGTGGTACCTTTTTGATGTTCTGTTCGGTGACGCTGGTAAAGGACTCGGCGGTATCGAGGATATCGATCAGCATCTGGCGGTTGAGTCCTTCAATCGTCAGGAAATGTTTAAGCTTGCCGTTGTCGTCGAGTTGTAGCCGGTTTTTCTTTTTCATACGCGGGTGATGCTCAGCGTTAAGGGTTCGGGGCCCTGCAATTTAATCTGCTCGCCCGCTTGTAATGCGATGTGCTGACCGACGGCGTCGGGCTGGATCGGTAGTTCGCGCCCGTCGCGTTCAACTAGCACGGCCAGCATGAGTGATGCGGGACGGCCGTAGTCGAATAGTTCGTTCATCGCCGCGCGGATGGTGCGGCCGGTGTAGAGCACGTCATCGACTAAAATAATGTGGCGATCATCAACGCTCAATGGCAGCGCGGAGGGCTTGACCTGGGGGGTCATGCCGACGCGGGTGAAGTCGTCGCGATAAAAAGAGATATCGAGTGCGCCGAGCGGTTCGTTGATATTGAGTTGTTGGTGCAGCTGCTGTGCGACCCATAGCCCGCCGGTGTGGATGCCGATCATGACCGGATCCTGGATGTTGCGCGCCTCAAGTGTCGTGCGGAGTGTCTGTGCGACGTTGTTGAAGGCCTGGCTGATGTCTAATTCTTTTGCGTTCACAGGCAGTCATGATACCGGTTATTGTATTTTTTTGCTCGTCTTTGATCTGATTGACGGCGCGTCATGTTCCGCTTTGCTGGCTGAAAAATGTTTCAAGGATGATCTGTGCGGCGACCGAATCGACTTCCATGTGGCCTTTACGCTTATGGCCGCGTCTGTTGTGGGGGTCGTAACAATCTCGCGCCGCTTCACGCGTGGTGAGGCGTTCATCAGCCGGATAGACAGGCAGATTATAGCGTCCGTGCAGACGATTGGAGAAGCGTTTCGCTTTTTTTGTCATTTCATTGTCACTGCCATCCATGTTGCGCGGGATGCCAACCACTAGTGCATCGGGTTGCCAGGTTTCCATCAGTTGGGTGATGCTCTTCCAGTCGGGGCGTTCGTCGCGTGAACGCAGCACGGGTAGTGCCGAGGTGCTTTGGGTCAGTTCCTGCCCGACCGCGATACCGATCTTTTTGGTGCCGAAGTCGAAGGCGAGCAGGGTGCGCTGGCCGGCCCGCTGATCGAGCTGGCCAGTGGGTTTGTCAGGCGTGGCCAATGTCACTGGAGAGGCGACTAAGGTCGATCCCCGCGTGTGCGGCGGCGGCCTCCCAGCATTGATTGTACGGGGTGTTGAAGATGACGTCGCCAGAAGCGGGGACGCTGATCCAGGCGTTTGCTACGATCTCGTGTTCCAGTTGTCCTTCGCCCCAGCCGGCATAGCCGAGGGCCACGAGGCAATCTTTGGGGGCTTTACCGTTGGCAATCGCCTCCAGGATATCTTTTGACGAGGTGACGCAAATTTCATCGCTAACGATTAATGAGGCATCCCATTCGCCATGAGGGCGGTGGATGACAAAGCCGCGCTCATTCTGAACCGGGCCACCGAGAAATATCGCGGTGTCGTTGATCGCGTCATCTTCGCAGGGGACCTCTGTTTGGCGCAAAATTTCTCCCAGCGCGATATCGAGCGGGCGATTGATGGTGATTCCCATCGCCCCTTCTTCGTTGTGTTCACATATATAGGTGACACTGTGAAAGAAATTGGGGTCATGCAGCGCTGGCATGGCGATGAGGAGATGGTTGGTGAGGCTAAGTTGTTCAGGCATGGCGCTAGTATCGGTTAGAACGGGGGTGGATGACAAGGAAAATGAAAAAAACCCTTTAAATCAGCGTCTTGCTCTACTTTTAGATGGTGAGTTTAATGATCTTTGAGGCGTTATTTTTCACGCGTAAAGCAGCAAAATCGAGCGTTATTTAACCATTAAAATTGAATGGGTTGTGTTGATTTTACGAAAACCCTCTAAATAGCCCCTTAAAATGGTTATATCTTGCTATAATGTGCCCCCGCAAAGGCCGTCATTGGGGAAGTCGTGGTTGTTCGGCCCCACAATTCAGGAGCAATAAGTGGAACAAGCAGAGTTTGAACTTCAATTAAAGGTCTGGAAAGATCTTGCAATTAGTAATCAGGTATTAATTAAAACAGCGACAGATGCATTGGGGTTAGACCCTGATTGTAGTCGTGACGTGCTTAAGCGTGAGCTTGAGACCGGTGTTAAAAAAATCATCGATGCAGAGGCGAGTGTTGGCAGTGCGCAACAGCACGCTGGACAAGCCATTGCTGTGATGGAAAAGAAAATGGCCGAGAGTGAAAAGGCTAAGAATATTGCCGAGGCTCAGGCTGCCGCGATGTTAAGCGCCAGGCAAGAGTCAGAGAAAGCGATGGTTGTTGAGCGTGATGCGCATTTTATTGCGATGAAAAACATCAATGCCCAGATAACTGAAAAAGAGCGCACGGTTAAGGCAATTAATAAGGCCTTGGCAGATACGCCAGAAAATGTGGTTAAAAAACTTAAAGCGCTGAAAAAGCAGAAGCTGGATGAAACCTCTGCACGTAAAGTGATAGAGGGTGAAGCGGCGACATTGCGTAAAGAGAAGCGTGCTCAGGAACAGCGTATTAGTGAGTTTCAGGTTGCGCTGGAAGAGAGCGCGAAGCTAGTGACTCAGCATCGTGAACTGCATGAACTGTGCACAACGCTGCATGGAAAGCTTGAGCCCTTAGTAGAAGATAAAGCTGATTTGCCAGCGTTGACTGGGCTGGATGACAAGTGTCTTGAAGGGATCGAAGTGGCGGCAAAGAAAGCAGAAAAGGCTGATAAAAAGAAAAAATAAATAATTTCCTTTTTACCACTGTTGAGCGGCGGTTGTCTGTTGTACTGGTGTTTTTTACTAGTGCAACAGGCACCCTATTTTTTTAGATAGAAAAGCCATTGGTGAGCCCTGCCTCTTTCTGCATCCGTTTTTCAACCCACTGAAATAGCATTTCCGCTTCACCATGCATCATGGGGCGGTCGAGTAAGCTGACGCGTTGTTGGTAGTCGGCTACTTCAAGGTAGCGCCGTCCGCAGTCACTGATTTCCGCGACTCTTTTTTTTGTTGCTTCCTTGAATGCCGGGATCGCTGTGTCGAGTATTTTTCGGGGTCTTTCGATGACTTTGGTATGCAGGTTGTTGCTGATAAGAAAAATAAGAAAGGTGAGGTATGGGGTGCAGTAAGCGACGGCTGCAACGAAATCAGGTAGCGCGGCGGGGTCTGCCAGTATGGGTATCGTGACGGTCAGCATAAACGTTGCGTAGGCGGCAACGACCGATAGTACGTAGATCAGAAAGCGGATGTTTTTTTTACGTAGCAGGGCGCGATCTTTAGTGACCTGTTTGAGTGCATCTTCTATCTCAGGCAGCGCGGGTGGGGTGCTATTGATGTCGAACTCAAGTACCATGCTGTTCTCCGATTGTTTTGCTGGTGAGTAAATAAGCATTTTTGGCCGCTATTGTCAGCATCGTTTTTGAGTGTGTTAAATCTGATCCTGTTTAGAGTCCTGCGCCTGCCAATTCACGCAGTGTATGCCAGGTAACTCACTTAAGTGGTTTTTTCCCTGCAGCGAGAGGATTTTTTTTGCGAGCGCTCTGGAATCTGAGGCTGTGATGAGGCAAAACTGAATTTGCCTGTCGGTCTTTTTGATGGTGTAGCGGTAATCCTGGTTGTTAAAGTTGATGACCTTGTTTTCACCGGGTGGAAGACGAATATCATCGAATAGCGTGCGTGGGTGGCTCTGGTTGGGTTCGCTGATTAGCGAGGCATGCAATGGCTGGTTGGTGGAGATGCGAAAGCTGATCTGCTCACCGCTTTCTGGCGCGTGATCCGGTTTTGCCCATTGATCGAATTTATCTTGTTGAACTATTTCAATTGATAAATTAGTCGAGACGGGTGGAAAGCTTGTATTTTGTTGCTGTTCTAGCGGCCCTGGCGTTAATTTGTAGATTAGCACGCCCGAGAGTAAAAAAAGTGCAACACCGATGAGGGATACTACGGTGCTTGAACGAGTGACTTTTCGGTTCTGTTGACGTGCGGCCTCGCGATCAAAGTTGTCATCGTTCATCCAGTCTCTCCAAAGATGTTTGAGAATTCACTTATTGTGGTGCCCATTGTTGGTAAAATCGATCTGAATGGCAATTTTTTATTGTGGTCTGTAATGGGAAGTGCCAGCTGGTTAACGTGGAAAATCGAAGATTTACATTACGCCTAATATGGAAAATGGATCAAATAGCGTAGAATGGCAAGTTTCGTGTTGGTAACCTGCGCGCGTCCTGGGTGATTTAGGCCCTTGACGGAATATGGGGAGTGGGTGATATGAGTGATGTGCTCAGTCAAATAGCTGATATATTAGAGCAACGAAAGGGTATGGAACCCGATAGTTCCTATGTGGCGTCACTGTATGCCAAAGGGCTAGATAGCATTCTTAAGAAGGTGGGTGAAGAGGCGACCGAAACGGTGATCGCTGCCAAAGATGGGGATGCGAAACAGATTGTTTATGAAACGGCAGATTTGTGGTTTCACACGATGGTAATGTTGGCGCACCAGGGGCTGAAGCCTGATGATGTGTTGCAGGAGTTGGCGCGACGTTTTGGTAAGTCCGGTCTGCAAGAGAAGGCTGAGCGGATAGAGAAAACCTGATATAGCTAAACGCAAAGTTTTATACGAGGAGTAATACATGGGCGGTATTAGTATTTGGCAGTTGTTGATCGTATTGGTGATCGTGTTGTTGTTGTTCGGTACCAAGAAACTGCGTGGTATGGGAAATGATATTGGTGGTGCTGTTAAAGGTTTCCGCGAGTCTGTTGGTGATGGTAAAAAGGGTGATAACGACGATGAGTTAAAGGCTGACCCCATTTCTGAAGAGCTGGCGCATAAAGATGCCAATCGCGTGATTGATGGTGACGCAGCTCAGGCCGAAGCAAAAGAGAAGGATAAGGTCTAAGCCAGTTTTTGGCTTTGATCGCTCATCACTCACTTCATTGAATGGATCCTGCGTCATTGAAGGGATGAGACGTCATGTTTGATATCGGTTTTTGGGAACTCTCAGTGATTGCCATCGTAGCGCTTCTGGTTGTTGGACCAGAAGAGCTGCCGACGCTTGCGCGCACCACTGGACGCTGGATTAATAAAGCGCGTAATTTTATGGGTGAGATGAAGGACGAGCTTGAGGGTGAGGTCGATCGTGGTAAGGAACTCAAAGAGCGTATCGCTGAAGAGACCAAAATTGCCGAGGCACACCGTTCGTTGAGCGAGACGACGCGTGCGGTATCCGCAATCAAGCGAGACCTTAATGATGTGATCGCGGGTGATGTGTTAAAGCCGGTTCCGAAGGAAGCGCGTGATCGAATGGCTGCTGAGGGAGCTGATCAGGCCGCCGAGCTAGTTGACCAGACAGTTGACCAGATCGCTGCACCAGAACCGTCCATGCAGCCTAAAGATGCCGCTAGTAACGACGTAGTCAAAAAATAATCATTTCTTATGGCCAGGCCTCGTAAGTATCCACCCGATCCCAAAACACCCTTAGTCACGCATCTGATTGAATTACGTGACCGTATGTTGCGTATGCTGGCGGGGATTACGGTTGTCTTTATCTGTCTCTTCCCGTTTGCCAATGATCTCTACACTACGTTGGCACAACCGCTGATTGATCAGTTGCCGGCGGGCAGCACCATGATTGCGACGGAAGTGGCGTCGCCATTTTTAACGCCGTTTAAATTCACACTGGTAGGGGCGTTCTTTTTAGCCATTCCGTGGGTACTCTATCAGGTGTGGCGTTTTATCGCACCGGGGCTTTTTGCTAATGAACGCAGGATGGTGCTGCCGCTGATTGTCTCCAGCACACTGCTCTTTTATGCGGGGATGTCCTTTGCTTATTTTGTGGTCTTTCCGCTGATGTTTGAGTTTTTTATCGGAACAACGCCGGAAGGCGTAGCGGTGATGACGGATATTAGTAAGTACCTCGACTTTGTACTCAAACTCTTTTTTGCCTTTGGCCTCGCCTTTGAAATCCCTATCGCCACTATTTTAATGGTGTGGGCGGGTATCACTACGCCTGATAAGCTGGTTGCCAAGCGGCCGTTTATCATTGTTGGTGTATTCGTCATCGGTATGTTACTGACGCCGCCAGATATTATTTCGCAAACGTTACTTGCCATTCCAATGTGGGTGCTATTTGAGTTGGGTGTGATTCTCTCTCGGATAATGATTTCGAAGCGCACTGTTGAGGATGATGTACCACCATCAGAGCCGCCGCCACCTTCTGCGGCAAGCCAGGAAGACTTTTACGACCGTAAACAGTAGTTGCCTCTGCTTTTCTTGAGCGGCCTTTTCGCTTTGAAATGGTGCGCTTAGATGTGATTAAGTTCATCGCTGTATTAGCCGATACGGTTTGAGCAGCGTCGTCATACAGGGAAGAGGTTATGGGTAAAATGCGTGTAATGATCGTAGACGATCAGAAATCGATTCGTGATCTGCTTTGTTCAATCGTCGAAGAGCTTGGTGCTGAAGTGATCAGTGAGGCTGGTGATGGTATCGAAGCGGTTGCGCTGTATAAAGAAACTTCCCCTGATGTGATTTTGATGGATATCAATATGCCGCGCATGGATGGCGTGGAAGCGTTGAGGCAAATTATCGCGTTTAATCCTAATGCCTTAGTGTTGATGCTGACCTCGCAGAATTCAATGGCGGTGGTGAAAAATTGTCTGGCGTCTGGCGCGAAAAATTTTATTCTTAAAGACAATCCTCCCAATATTATGGCTGAAGAAATTCAGGCGACATGGTCTAATTATTTAGGGCCAGGTGAGGTGGATAGTGAGCAGATGTAACCACAAAAACCCGTTGGGCTTTGCTTTTTGTGTGACATGTGGTGAGCAAGTCTCGTCATTGCGGTGTCTGCGTTGTGGTTTTGCCTGTGACCAGCGTTTTATTTTTTGTGGTGGTTGTGGTTGTGAATTACAGGTGTCTCAGCTGTCTAATGATCATGCTGTTAAGTCCTCTGCCACACCCGCGTTTGCGCAGGGGCGTCGTTATGACCTGCGTGCAATGATGGCGCAATATGAGTTAGATGCGAACACGCTGGGAAGTCATGCAAAGGTCAATCAGGATGATATACGTGCCATGCTCGAAATGATGAAAAAGAAATAAGGATATTTCCTTATGTTTTTAGATGAGGCATTGGCCGAAGCTTTTATTCAGCGTACGGGGTTGTCGCCTGAGGTTGTTGGTAAGGTAAAGTACGAGTCAGGGCAGAGTGCCTTTGCATTCGCTTCGATGTTGATTAAATCAGGCAAAATTTCACGTGATATGGCGGGGATGGTGCTGGGTGACCGGGTGCACAAAGCCTACATGAACCTGGAAAAAACCCTGTTTCAGGAAGATGTCGTGAACCTGATTCCAAAGAGCATGGCGCAGCGCCTGCATGTGATCCCAATCTATAAGTTAGGTGATCATGTCACGTTGGCGATGACAGATCCGGAAGATCTTGATGCACTGACTGAGTTGAGCAACCAGCTGGGTGATATCGATGTATTACTGACGTTGCCTGATGAGCTTGAAACGGCGATTTCCGTTCATTATCAAAATGATGAAGAGATTGATGCGCTGTTTAGAACAATTGATCTGGACATACTGCAAAAAATGTCTGAAGAGCGTAAAGGGGACCAGCAGGGGGTGGTAAAGCTGGCTGACGCCATTATTTTATTGGCTTTGAAGGAGCGTGCATCAGATATCCACCTTGAACCCAAAGCTGATGCCTATGTGGTACGTTTTCGGGTTGATGGTCTGCTGGTGAATCGCCTGGAATTGAATAAAGACGCTTCGCGCGCGTTGGTATCGCGTTATAAAATCATGTCCGAACTTGATATTTCAGAGCGCCGAAAACCGCAGGATGGTCGTACGAAGTTTAGTACCTCGATTAAGCAGATCGATATTCGAGTCAGCTCTTTACCTTCTATTCACGGTGAAACAGTCGTGATGCGTCTGTTGGGATCACTGTTTGGAGGAGTTGAACTGAACCTAGAAAAGCAGGATGTTTCTCCTCATGTATTGGGGCCTTTAAAGCATGCGTTAACGCGACCTAACGGTATGATTTTGGTAACAGGGCCGACGGGATCGGGTAAATCAACAACACTTTATGGTGCATTGCATCTGATTGATCGCCCGGAGGTCAAGATCGTGACGATTGAAGACCCGGTTGAGTATGAAGTGGCGGGTTTCACACAATGCCAGGTTGACCCTAAGGCTGGGCGCACATTTCCTATTGTGATGCGGGCAGCGCTTCGGCAAGACCCTGATGTGATTCTGGTGGGCGAAATTCGGGATGAAGAGAGCGCTAAAATTGCCTCTGAAGCAGCGCTGACTGGCCATCTGGTATTAAGCACGTTGCATGCAAATAGCGCGCTTCAGGGAATTACTCGGTTGTTGGATATGAAGGTAGAGCCTTATGTGATTGGCCCCTCATTGGCGGGGATTCTCGCGCAGCGCCTGGTGAGGCGCTTATGTGATAAATGTCGTTATAGATATCAGCCGAAAGAGGTGGATTTACAGCCGCATTTTCATTGGCCACAAGATATGGCGTTGCCTGAACTTTATAAAGCGGATGGTTGTGCTAGCTGTGGTGGAACCGGGTTTCGAGGCCGCGTAGGCATCCATGAATTTGTTAGGGTTAATCAGGCAATGCGAAACCTGATTATTGAGCATGCAGATTTTGCTGAGATCGCGCAGCAAGCGACTGAAAATGGCTATCAGGAGATGAGGTTTGATGGTTTTGGCAAGGTGCTACAGGGTTTGACGACACTTGATGAGGTGGTTCGAGTGACCGCAATGGATTGATTCATTGAATGTTATCTTGATTAGGTGGCTTCCTGTTTTCTTAATTTAATCATTTATTAATTTGTCCGATAACGCTATTGAGAGGCAAATAAATTGCACTCATTATTGGACTGAAGCAAGAGGATTGAAAATGGCACGGATTCTTTCTGTAGATGATTCACTGACAATACGCAGTATGGTTAAGTCGATGTTGGAGAGTGAGGGTTATGAAGTGGTCAGCGCAAATGATGGCGTTGAAGCGATGGAAATCGCGCGCGAGCAGACGTTTGACCTGGTGTTGTCAGATATTAATATGCCTAATATGAATGGCATTAGCCTGGTGAGTAAGTTGCGTCGACTGGATGATTATGTTGATGTCCCTATTATTATGTTGACAACAGAAGATAGTGATTTTAAGAAAAATAAAGCGAAAAATTTTGGTGCGTCTGGTTGGTTGCAGAAGCCATTTACCCAGGAACGACTAATAGGTGCGGTGCAAAAGCTATTGAATTAATTTAAGGTTCGCATAATTATTTTGTGGAGAGTGCTCATTTATACTTGAATGTATAGGGGGAGAACGGGATGGATCTGCTTCGTGCTATTTTTGCCACGCTTTGTTTGTTTGCCCTGCCGTTATTTGCTGCCGCAAGTGATGACTCACTTCCCCCCGCCGCTTCTTCGTGTGTTCCTCAAAATAGCTGGTTACTGCCCGGTTCGGCTGCTGTTGTCGATGAATCAATGGTGTTGGCGCAGGCGCAATTAAACAACGTTGTTTTATTGGGTGAGCATCATGATAACCCGTTGCATCACGACTGGCAGTTGCGGATGTTGGAGGTGTTGCATCAGCGGCAGCCTGGCCTTGTGGTAGGACTAGAGATGCTACCACGAGTAGTGCAACCGAAGATCGAGCGCTTTCTGCGCGGTGAAACTACTGTCGAAGTCTTTCTTAAAGAGGTTGAGTGGCAGCGTTACTGGAGTTTTAGTGCTGATTATTATATCCCTTTGATGGTCTATGCGCGTGATCAGGGGATTCCGTTGATTGCGTTGAATGTGATGCGCGAGAAGGTAAATGAGGCGGTCGACCTGGGGTGGCAGTTTGCTCCTGATGGCATGACAGTACCAGCGCAGGCGACGCGTCCCTATATACGACATCTTGTGGTGAGTTTTCAACGCCATAAATTTCCCGGCGCGAAATTAGATATGGCAGTTGAAGGGCCCGCATTTCGCCGCTTTGTGCAGAAGCAGTTGTTGTGGGATCGTGCCATGGCGGAAGGCATCAGCGCGCAATTGGATACACCGCAGAAGGTGCCGATGGTGGTCGCGTTTATCGGTAGTGGCCACCTGATGCATGGTTATGGCGTGCCGCATCAATTGCAGTCGCTGGGAATTGAAAAGGTAATGACGATGATCCCGTGGGATCGGCATCTGGATTGTCGTGTGTTAGTAAAAGGTTTTGCCGATGTGGTTTATGGCGCTGGATAGTGGCAATCATCTGAAATATTAGCGCAGTGAGGTGTGGCTGGTTTGGCGATAGTAGATTTTATCGGGGTTGCTTCAGGGGTTGGTGCGCAAGACCATGGGTGTGAGAATGGCCCTGAGGCGTTGCACACCACCTGCGTCAAGTCCCATCTCTGTGATAGCCAGGTGAGGTGGCTGACTACGCTTTATCCACCACAGACGCAGGATGATCTGCACACCATTCAACTGTTATGTCGCAGTCTTGCCGAGCAGGTGAAGCGTTCGATTGAGGGCACACATCGTTTTGCGGTTTTTAGTGGTGATCATTCAAGTGCCGTGGGTATCTGGAGCGGTGCACGTGCGGCATTGGCAGAGGAGGGGGCGTTGGGCTTAATCTGGGTTGATGCCCATATGGATAGCCACACCCCGGAAACTTCACCGAGTGGTGCCTACCACGGGATGCCGCTGGCTTGTTTGTTGGGGCATGGCCCACTCGAATTGACAGAGATAAATGGGCAGTCGCCAGTGTTATTGCCGCAAAATGTGGTGCTGGTTGGGATACGTAGTTATGAGGCGGATGAGCATGCATTGTTATCGCGCCTCGGCGTTCATGTCTACTATATAGCAGAGGTACGTGAGCGTGGCTTGGCGGTGGTAATGCAGGAGGCGCATGAGCGAGTGACGCAACACAGTCATCAGTTTGGTATCTCGATTGACCTTGATGCGGTCGATCCTGGTGATGCACCAGGGGTTGGCAGCCCGGAGCAGGGCGGGATTCATGGTGATGAACTCATTACAGCACTGGAGGTGCTGGCAGGCGATAAGCGATTGAGTGGTATCGAGATCAGTGAATACAATCCAGGCCATGACGTTGAGCAGAAAACGGCGCAGCTGGCGTTGGCATTGGCAAATACAATTGTGAGGTGAGGCATGAATACATTGGAGCAAGAGGCGCATTATTGCGCGCATAACTATCATCCGTTGCCAGTTGTGTTGGTGAAGGGTGAGGGCGCTTATGTGTGGGATGATCGTGGTAGGCGTTATCTCGATATGATGAGTGCCTATTCGGCCGTGAGTCATGGCCACTGTCATCCTCGTTTAGTTAAAGCAATGACCGAGCAGGCACAGCGCTTGACGATTGTCTCGCGCGCCTTCCATACCGATACCCTTGCGCCATTTTTAAAAATGGTCTGTGAGATGACCGGGCAGCCACGTGCCTTGCCAATGAACACTGGTGCAGAAGCAGTCGAGACAGCGCTGAAGGCGGCGCGTAAATGGGCGTATGCGAAGAAAGGTGTCGCAGCGGATAAGGCTGAAATTATCGTCTGTGATGGCAATTTTCATGGCCGTACTATCAGCATCGTCAGTTTTTCATCGGAAGAACAATATAAGCATCAATTTGGCCCGTTGACGCCAGGGTTTAAAAATATTGCCTATGGTGATGTTGATGCGCTTGAGGCGGCAATCACTGAAAACACAGCCGCTTTTTTGGTTGAGCCGATTCAGGGCGAGGCGGGCATTGTGATGCCGCCTGCGGGATACCTCGCTAAATGTGCCGAGCTTTGTCAGCGTCATAATGTGCTGTTGATCTGCGATGAGGTGCAGAGTGGCCTCGGACGCACCGGCAAGTTACTTGCCTGCCAGCATGATGGGGTGCAACCGGATGGGCTGATTTTGGGTAAGGCATTAGGCGGCGGGATGTTGCCTGTATCACTATTTCTGGCGCGAGAAGATGTGATGGCTGTATTTGACCCGGGCGACCACGGCAGTACCTTTGGTGGCAATCCGCTCGCTTCGGCCGTTGCACTTGAAGCGATGAAGGTGTTGCAGGATGAGATGCTTGTTGAGCGTTCTGAAAAACTAGGTGCTTATATGTTGCAGCGTCTGAAGGAAATTAAATCGGATGCGATTATTGAGGTGCGTGGACGAGGGCTGTTTATTGGTATCGAACTTGATTCGCAACGTGCCAGTGCACGTGATGTATGCGAGCGTCTGATGGTTAAAGGGGTGCTAAGTAAAGAAACTCATGAAACGGTGGTGAGGATGGCTCCACCGCTGGTTATCACTGAGGAGCAGGTTGACGAGACGGTGGTAGCGTTGGAGCAGGTACTGAGCGACTACAACTGAGTACTAATGCGAGTTCTGCCGCATTAAAGTGATCGTTGATCGCATTCTGAATGCTGCGTACCCAGGGTTCAATACTCAGGTCTGCGGTCGATGAGTTCCATTTCGTCGTCAGCATCCGTATTGTGAGTGGGTGTGGGCTCTTCCACGGGGGCTGTAGCGAGTTTAATCGCTTCTTTTGAAACCATCTCTAATGCTTTGCACAGATCCGCTTATTGCTGAATAGTATGGCTCTCCGGGATCGGTCGATCGCTGGTATGAGCGGTGATCGAGAACGGTTTACCCTGCCGAATACCGCTCATGTGGAGCTCATTGCCGGGGGCTGTCTGGGCAATCAGCTTGAGTGCTTCTATGCCGTCGACAATGGCTTGACCGTTGATTTGTAAAATAATATCGCCTGTTTTAACGCCCGCACGGTCGGCTGGCCCTTGCGGCATGACGCCAGCGATGATGATCCCGCGTGCCTCTAACAGGCCAAATGATTCGGCCAGCGGAGGGGAGATGGTTTGGATTTCGATGCCGAGCCAACCGCGAATGGCACGCCCATATTCAAGAATTTGTTTCATGACCATTTTTACGGTATTGGCGGGGATTGCAAAGCCAACGCCCTGTGAGCCGCCTGAACGGGTGTAGATTGCAGTGTTGATGCCGACTAGCTCACCCGCCGCGTTAATCAGTGCGCCACCCGAGTTGCCGGGATTGATCGCGGCGTCGGTCTGGATGAAGTTTTCATAAGTGGAAATACCAAGGTGACTGCGTTCAGTGGCGCTGACAATGCCCTGGGTGACCGTTTGGCCGACGCCGAAGGGGTTGCCGATTGCGAGCACTACGTCGCCGACTCGCAGTACGTCGGACTGACCGAAGGTGATCCCCGGCAGATTATCGAGTGAAATTTTAAGTACCGCGACGTCGGTTTCAGGATCGGTTCCGATGACCTGTGCATCGGCCTGGCGACCATCAGTGAGTGCTACCTGAATTTCATCGGCGCCGGCGATGACGTGGTTATTGGTTAGAATGTAGCCCTGTTCGCTGATGATGACGCCAGAACCGAGGCTATTGTCTTTTCGCTGCAGCGGAGAGCGTTGCTGGTCATTAAAGAAGCGGCGAAAAGTTGGATCGTTATAAAGCGGGTGCTGACGGCCACCGACCAGTTTGGTGGTGTTGATGTTGACCACGCTGGGCGCTGCAATGGCAACGGCATTGGCGTAAGAGGCTGGGCCATCCGTCGGGATCACGGTTGAGTTTCGAGACTCTTTGATCTCAACTACCGAGCGCTGATGTTTGGTCGCATTGGGCATGGCAAAAAAATAGAAGATCAGCCCAATGATGAGCCCGATGACAATGCCTTGAACAAAATAGGGAAGTAGTTTCCGTACCAACATGATTTGGTTACTCTAGCACAGAGTGAAATCTTAGTGATGTAAAAATCGGGGTAACAAAAACGATGGTAGCGCTACGTGAAATATTACAATACACCAATAATTTATTAGAGATTGATCGATTTAAGGATTACGCGCCAAATGGCCTGCAAGTCGAGGGGAGTAGTGACATTAAGTCGATCGTCAGTGGTGTCACAGCAAGCCTTGAGCTGGTAACCGCTGCGGTTGAAGCGGGTGCAGATGCACTGCTAGTCCATCATGGCTATTTCTGGAAAGGGGAAGATCCTTGTATTAGTGGCATGAAAAAGCGTCGTTTACAAGCGTTGTTGAAGCATGAAATTAGCTTGATTGCTTACCATCTGCCGTTGGATGCACATTCACGCTATGGCAATAACGCGCTTTTAGGAAAACGATTGGGGATTGAATTTAAAGGGGTGTTTGGTTCATCATTGCCACCATTGATGATGGAAGGCGAGTTTCCTTCAGCATTACCGGCCGAAGCAATCAGTGAGTTGATATCTGTAAAGTTGGGACGTGTTCCGCTGCACATTTCTGCTGGTGAAAGGCAAATAAAAACGATTGCGTGGTGTAGTGGCGGTGCTCAGAATTATATTGAAGAGGCCGCGGCACATGGCGTTGATGCTTATATAAGCGGTGAAATATCAGAGAAGACAACGCACGTTGCGCGTGAAATGGGGATACATTATTTTGCCGCAGGACATCATGCGACTGAGCGCTATGGAATAGAGGCGCTTTCAATGCATCTTTCTAGGCGATTTAATTTAACACATCAATTTATTGATGTTGATAATCCAGTATGATGTTATGTCGTTAATCGTTTTGCGAAACAAGCGAGTTCCTAGGAAAAAACTTAATCGAGCACAAGTCGGATATCTTGACTAAAATGGTGAGAAAATTTTCGTTGACAGTGTTGCTGAAGTTGTTCTAGGATTCGTAACTTCGTGGTGTCGTTTTGGCAGCGTGATTTTTATAATAATAAAAAATATTAAAAATATTGTGGTTTTGATTGTCGTTCCACACTAACCGCACTTCGTGACTGGGCATTTTGCTTTGTTACATTATAAGTAGTAGAAGTTTTGGAGTGGGCCAATTGGGGGTCTATTTGTTGTAAGTGCTATTGAATGGGATCACTGATTCCAGTCCTGATCGCTTGCGAGCAAATTACGTAGCTTTGTCTTCCCGGCTCTTTGAATTAATAACGAACAACTATAGTTGTCGAGAGGGGTAATGTCGGTTTTACAACATTTGCCACTAGGGCGTTTTATTGAGGCTGCAGGTCGTGGAAGTCGTCAGACTAAACACACCGTGCAGATGTCTTTTATTTTAATGTTGCTGATGGCTGCAATGGCGATATTCTCTGCCAATGTGAATGCTGAGGTACCGAATGCCGTTCCTCCCGAGGGGGAATATTCCGGTATTCACGTAGAGCAACCAATTGAATTTCCGCACGACATTCATGCAGATGTTAATGAAATTAACTGCATGTACTGTCATACCTACGCACGTCGTAGCAAGGTAGCGGGCATTCCTCCAACCAGTAAATGTATGGGTTGTCATAGCGTCATCGCGACTGATAAACCACGCATTCAAGATCTGACGGAGTATTGGGAGAATAAGGAGTCTCCGAAATGGAAGAAGGTGCATGATATGCCAGATTTTGTGCATTTCACCCATGAAAAACACATTAAGCGCTTCGTTATAGATAACGAAGACCTTCAGGTTGAGAATGTTTCTGAGGTCTGTGCTTTTTGTCACGGGGATGTCAAGAGCATGACCGTTGCAGATAAGGTGAAGCCACTGACTATGGGTTTTTGTCAGCGCTGCCATCAGGCAAACGATGGTCCTTCTGACTGTTGGCACTGTCATAAATAAAACATTTTTTATGATCGTTGAGAGCACGGGATACGTGACGAAAACGGGGTGATTTTTAATATGAGTTTTAGCAAGATCAAACGTAGAGATTTTCTCAAGATAATGGGGTGGAGCGGTGTCGGGGCCACGTTAGTTGGTTGCGACATGCCCTCAACAGTGACAATTGAAGAAGGCAAAGAGGAGGTCGTTTCATACCTGGTGCCGGAAGAGTATGTGATTCCTGGCGTTGGTGTTTGGTATGCGTCTACCTGCCAGCAATGCCCATCGGGTTGCGGTATTCACGGACGTGTTCGTGAAGGTCGTGTGCTGAAGTTGGAGGGTAATCCTGAGTCTTCTGTTAATAAGGGGCGTTTGTGTCAGATGGGCCAGGCGGGTCTTCAGGCGCATTACAATCCGGATCGCATTTCTAAACCGCAAATCCGCAGAGGGACATCGCTGGTTGACGCTACCTGGGAAGAGGCTTATGGCCTGATTGCCGAGAAAACAGCGAATATCAGTGGTAGCAAATTTGCATGGATGACGGGTTCTGTGAGTGGTCATCAATCGGTACTATTACAGGCCTACCTTGAATCGATTGGTTCAGGTAACCATTTTGTACATGAGACCATTAATAACGCTATCTGGGCGAAAGTAAGCCAGGACATGCTGGGTGACAGCAATCCTCGTATTCGTTTAGATAAGGCGCAATCAGTACTTTCATTTGGCGCTGACTTCCTGGGAACCTGGGGTTCACCACTGCATTTCTCAACAGAGTACGCGAAGTTCCGTACTTCACCGCGTGGCACCTTGATTCAGGTTGAGCCAAACATGACATTGACCGGCGCAAATGCTGATCTATGGGTGGCGAGCAAACCTGGTACTGAGGGTGCACTAGCGTTGGGTATCGCAAACCAGCTGGTAACTAAGCTAGGCCTGAGCATGAGTGGTTTGCCAAACAGTGTTCAATCACTGATTCGCGCTGCCACAATTGATGAGACTGTGACGGCAACGGGGGTTGATGCAGAGCGCATTGCAGACATTGCCGCTACACTGAAACGTCGTTCTCCAAGTGTTGTATTAGCGGGTGCTTCTGCTCAGGGCCATGAGCATGGTTATCAGTCTGTTGCTGCAGCAATGGTACTGAACATCATTCTTGGTAACATTGGTGAGACGATTGAGTCTAACGGTGAGTTCGCTTACGCGGGCATGGTACCTGTTAGCGGTAACACGCAGTCATTGGTTGCCTTTTCACAGGCGGCTGCTGACAAACGTTATGATGTTGCTTTCTTTGCTGGTGTTAACCCTGTTTACACTGCACCTGAGTCACTAGGGCTGAAAGAGAACATGGCGAATATCCCATTTAAAGTTGTGTTCTCACACTTTAATGATGAAACCACTGCGATGGCTGATGTTGTGCTGCCGCTTGCTTCAGGTGAAGAAGATTGGGGTACACACGTAGCGCCTTATCAGGCTGGCGTTGGTGAAATCAGCATTCAGCAGCCATTGATGGAGCCTCTTTCAAAAGATACCCGTGGCTTTGGTGATATCCTGCTGACACTGCTGAAGAAACGTAAAGAATCTGCCTACGAAGGCTTTGCAGACTACTATGCGTATCTGCGTAATGCATTTGCAACGATTCCTGCTGAACATAAAAATGGCGCAGATGATGACCAGTTCTGGGCAAATGTCCTGTCGGCTGGCTTGCTTGATGTCGGGGTTAAAGCGAAGTCCCTTAAAGTTAAAGGTGTTGCGTTTAATATGCCGAAAGACCTGGGGAATTCATCAGACATGGTGCTGGCACCATCCGCAAGAATGGGTTTCTGGGATGGTCGTCACGCGAATCTTCCATGGTTACAGGAGGCGCCTGATCAAATCAGTAAAGTGGTTTGGGATTCATGGGCTGAGTTACATCCATCTACCGCTAAGAAAATTGGCGTAAAAGAAGGCGACATGGTCAAGATTGCATCTGCTTCAGGTGAAATCAATGTGAAGGTTTACATCTACAAAGGTGTTCACCCTGATGTTGTCGCTGTACCGTTAGGTCAGGGGCATGATGCTGGTTTCAGTCGTTATGCAAAAGACCGTGGTGTTAACTCACTCAGCATTCTTGACCCTAAAGTGGACAAGATGACCGGTGAGCTGGCGCTTTACTCAACGAACGTCAAAGTCACTAAAGCTGCGAAAACAGATGATATCTTGGTACGTTTTGGCGGTAGTGAAACACAGATAGGTCGTAAGCTGGTTTCAACTGTTCCAGCTGATGTCTACGAGCGCACAGAAGGAGGCGATCATGTCGCTTAGTAATCTAGTCGATGATTGGTCACGATATCGTAAAGGCCGTGAAGAAGGCGGTTTCCACGATTATGAACATATGTGGGGCATGTCAATTGATCTGAACAAGTGCATCGGTTGCAATGCTTGTTCGGTGGCCTGTTACGCAGAGAATAATCTCGCGGTTGTGGGTAAAGAGAAATTTGAAAAAGGCCAGGGCATGCATTGGTTGCGTCTTGAGCGTTACTGGGACGAACCTGACCTAGGCGAAGAACGAACCACTGAGTTCCAGCAGCACGGCGCTAGTTTTTTACCAATGATGTGTCAGCAGTGTAATGCAGCAACATGTGAGCCGGTCTGTCCTGTTGCGGCGACTTATCACACACCTGATGGCTTAAATGCACAGGTTTATAACCGCTGCATTGGTTCGCGTTACTGTTCCAATAACTGCCCATACCGTCTGCGTTACTTTAACTTCTGGTCGTTCTATGAAGATTCATGGCCAGCACCACTTCAGATGCAGCTGAATCCGGACATCACTGTGCGTGATAAAGGTGTGATGGAGAAGTGTACTTTCTGTGTTCAGCGTATTCGTACGGTAAAAGACAAAGCAAGAATGGAAGATCGCAAAGTAAGAGACGGCGAAGTCCAAACTGCTTGTTCGCAGACTTGTCCAACAGGCGCAATCGAATTTGGTGACATGCTCGGTATGTATGATCCAGAGACGGGTGTTGCGGAAACCAAGGTGACGAAGATGTGGCGTAAGCATCAAGTTGAACTAGGCAAAGCTAAACAGAATAAACAGACCCCTGATATGCGCGGTTACAGGGTCTTCGAATTCCTAAATACTGATCCATGCGTCATGTACCTGGATCGTGTTCGTGAAGTTTAGTATGTCGACATCTTTGAGCCTAATAACGAAATCGGTGTAAAACATGCAAAATAATGAAGTTTACAAAGATATTAATGAAGATCTGAAGTGGGCACAGATCAACAAAGACATCTTGAAATCGATGGAAAACCCTCGTAGGGGTTACTGGATTTCAGTAGCAGTATGTCTTTTCTTGATCATGTTTGCTGTTGTGGGAGAGGTATACCAGTACCAGGTCGGTATGGGTGTGGCGAATCTTAACTGGCCACATATGTGGGATTTATACATTGCGACATTTATTTTCTGGATTGGCATGAGCCATGCCGGAACGCTACTGTCTGCGATCCTACATATTATGAATGCGGATTGGCGCAAACCGATCTATCGATTTGCTGAAGCGATGACCACTTTCTCTCTGATGACTGCGGGCCTGTTCCCAATGATCCATCTAGGGCGTCTGTGGAACATGTACTGGGTGCTGCCATATCTAACTGATCGTGGTATTTGGCCTAACTTTCGCTCGCCACTTGTGTGGGATGCGTTTGCGATTAGTACCTATCTGACATCATCAGCACTATTCCTGTTTATTGGTATGATCCCAGATCTCGCGATCTGCCGTGATAATGCTAGAGGCTGGCGTAAAAAACTCTACACGGCTCTTTCACTAGGGTGGCGTGGTGATGATCGCCAGTGGAGAAACTTTCGTCGTACCTACTTAATTATGGCGTGTTTCCTGATTCCACTAGCGGTATCGGTTCACTCAATCGTATCGTCTGACTTTGCAATGTCGATTATGCCTGGCTGGAGTGTTACCTCCTTCCCTCCATACTTCGTTGCAGGTGCGCTTTACTCAGGTTGTGCAGCGATTATTACGCTCTTCATCCTGCTGCGTTACTACTTCCGTTGGGAAGAGTATATGACCATCTCGATTATGGAAAAGACCTGTAAGCTGACCTTTGCTATTGCAATGGTATGGACTTACCTTAATCTGATCGAGTTCGCATCAGTTTGGTACGGACATTCATATGCTGATAAAGAAGTACTGCTGGCCAAGTTCTCTGGCCCATATGCACCGTTCTTCTGGGGAATGATCTTCTGTGGCTCAGTGGTACCATTTGCATTAGCGTTTGAAAAATTACGACGACACCTGCCAACCATGATGGTGGTCTCTATCCTGCTTAATATCGGCATGTGGTTAGAGCGTTGGATGATCGTGACACCTACGTTGTCTCTTTCATACCATCCAATCGCACATGATGTTATGTGGCCTAGTTGGGTACAGTGGTTCATTGTTCTGGGTAGTTTTGGCTGGTTTGGCCTGCTCTTCCTGGTCTTTGTAAAAGTGTTCCCATCCGTCTCGATGTACGAATGTAAGGAAATGGTTCTGCATCGTCGTGAGCTGGCTAACAAAGAGGTATCACCTGTAATGGCAAATAATCCAGGTGGAGGTGCTCCGATTGGAGGTGGTTCTCCGGCTCCAGGCGTTGCCAATAAATCACCTGGCGTGGAGGGTTCCTAAAATGAAAAAATGCAGAATTTTAGGTCTGTTTGGTAACTTCGATGATGCATTTGCAGCTATCGGGGATTTTAAAAACAAAAAAGTTGATGGCATCACTGTTGATGACGTGACCTTTCTATCACCTATCGAGCACCCGGACATCGATGATGTTCTGGGGCCTCGCCCCAGCGTTATCCCAAAGGTAACGCTGTGTGGCGCGGCATTTGGTATCACATTTGGCTTCTTGTTTCTGGCATCGGCTCAATCAAACTTTTTGATTCAGCCGCAGGGCGGGAAGGCGATTGTGCCGCTGCCATCAAACATCGTACTTACCTATGAGATGATGATTCTCTTTAGTGTGATCTTTACTGTGATCGCATTCCTGGTCACTACGCGTCTATTTAGAAAGCGTAAGAGCCTTTATAGCGAAAAGATCTCGCTTGATCAGGTAGCGATTGAGTTTGAAGTAGATGAGAAATATATCGACCAAATCAAAGGGGTCTTCAAAGACAACCATGTGGTCGAGGTACGTGAAGAGGTTCAATCATGAGAAAGCTATTACTTGCAGCCTTACTGCTGCCATCCATTGCATACGCATGGCCATGGTCAACAGACATGATGAACCAGCCGAGTATTAAACCTCAGGAAGGTGAAATGGCCCCTTTTCCACTACGTTCAATCCCTGTACAGGGAATACCAACGATGGTGAAAAACAGAGAAGAAGCCAAATCATTGGTCAACCCGATTCCAGTGACCACTGCGTCACTGAAAGAAGGCAAATTCCTCTACAAGATCTACTGTGGCGCGTGTCACGGTAACACGGGTGCGGCTGACTCACCTATCACGCCTAAAATTGGTGCGATTTCACTGGTCGATGACTATGTTCAGGGGAACCTGACCGAAGGCTGGCTATTCGGTACGATTACCTTTGGTAGTTATGTGATGCCTGCTTATGGTAAGCCATCTGGTCGTGATGATCTGCGTGGCTCTAATGACCTTTCTGTTGAAGAGCGTTGGCATGTTGTCAACTACATCAAAAACGGTTTGGTTGAAGATAATAACAAAGCGGCAACTCGCACAGCTTCTGCGCAATAAGCGCAGAGGCTGTGTTCGTTTTAGAATCAGAACATAATTAGAGATAGCGAGGCTTCCGATGGATGAAAATTTTGGTAGTTGGTCCGTTTTAACGACTAACTTTCTCATGACGCTCTACATAGCGCTGGGTGGTGTCACCCTCGCCTCTGTATTGCACCTTATTAATGGTCAGTGGCGTTATCAGGTACGTTATATTGCAGTGGCAACGGCTGCACTGTTCCCGCTTGCGGGTATATTACTGATCATTCTACTGTTGAATGGTGAAAGTACATTCGTATGGCTGGCAACAGCAGACGATCCTAATAGCCACCTGCCTGGCTGGCACAACTATACCTTTCTGGTCTTCCGTGAAGTCGGTGGCTTTATTGGTGTTGTTGCACTCTACCTGCTGTTTATTAAATATCAGCACCTGGCCTCTGTGGATGATAAATACAAACGTAAATTCCGTAATATTGCACTGCTAATACCATTTGCTTATTTCATCTATGCTTCAATGGTTGCGTGGGATTTCGAAATGACAATGCTTCCTGGCTGGCATAGTGCTAACTACGCTGCATATCACTTTGTGAGTGGTTTCCAGATGTTTCTGGCATTCCTTGTCGTACTTCTGTACTTCCTGGGTCGTTCAGGTACTTTGGTGAAACCAATGCCAATTTACATTTCTAACTTCCTCGCGCAGTTTATTCTGGCCATGACCATCTTGTGGACATACCTCTATTTCACCCAGTACTTGATTATGTGGTACGGCCGTTTGCCATCAAACATGGATCGCTTCGACGCCATGATGCATAACGACCTGTCGGTGATCTGGTGGACATTCCTGGTATGTAAATTTGTGATTCCGTTCCTCACATTTGTGATCAACCCGAATCGTCATAATCCAACCACAGTCATGGTCGTGGCCTGCTTTATCATGTTCGGTTACTGGTTAGAGCGTTACACCTGGATTTCAGGTTCTGGTGATCCAGCGTTCTACCATATGCCAATGACATCACTCTTTGACATCATCGTCACTGTACTTGTCATCGCGGCGGCTTACTTCTCAATGAAGAAAGTGTTGCTACATTATGGATTGATCCATAATAAGCAGGCTATCTTAGAGAAGAAAAATGCGGAGCAAAACGCATAAGTAAAACTCATTGATGAGTTTAAGAAAGGGGCCTATATGGCCCCTTTTTTATGTCTGTGATTTATACTTTATTACGTTGTAGCCTGATAAGGTTTAGTCATCTTATTCCACATTGTATTTTCTACGAAAAATAGAAAAACACTTCCCATCTGAATAGATAAAATATTATCCTGTGCAGATGAGCAGATCAAAAAAGACCGATATCCTGTTTACATTGGGTGAAACATCCCATCATCGTAACGACTGGCCAAATTATCTTCAGCACGGCTTTGACCAAAGTGACGTACCTGCGTTACTTGAGTTGGTTTCTGATCAGTCGCTTCATACCGCATCCACCGATAGTATGGATGTATGGGTTCCGCTGCACGCTTGGCGAACCCTTGGACAACTTCGCAGTGATGCGGCTGCATTACCGCTTGTTGGTCTGTTTGATGAACTTGTTGAAGACGACTGGGCATTGAGTGAACTCTCCAGGGTTGTTGGCATGATCGGTGAGGCGGCACTTGAACCGCTAGCCAGCCATATGGTTGAACGAGAGCATCCCGAATTTTCCCGTGCGATGGCGGTGGATGGGCTGCGTGAAATAGCCAAATATTACCCGCTACTCCGGGGTGAGGTGCTGAAACAGTTCAAACATTACCTGTTTCAGCCCGATACTGCTTGCCAGGCTCTTAACGGTCTGGTGGTCGGCTGCCTACTTGACCTGGATGCAAAAGAGTTAATCGATGAGATTCGGGCACTGTTTAACCAGCAGTGTGTTGATATTAGTTGTGCAGGTGATCTGGAAGATGTTGAGATAGTACTGGGGTTTCGAAGTGAACGCGCAACACCGAAACCCTCTCCGTTTGAAATGTTCGGCATGAAAGGATTAACACGTCCGGATGGTGATAGTGAAGTAGAACTGATTGACTACTATCTGGAACATTACGGTAACGAAGAGTCCATTCTGAATGCGTCGGAACTGGATGGCTACTTCGCTGCTCTTGCCTGTGCCCCGCATACCATCATGCCTTCGAACTGGGTGCCGGGTATATGGGGGGGTGAACAACATAGTCCTGAATGGGAAGAGGTCAAGGACTATCAAGCGTTCGCTGAAACGACCATGGTTTTTTATAACCATGTGATGGACGCTATGTATGACGACAGCTACGAAGCAATGTACATGGAGCGGGATGTTGATGGTAGCATTTATACTATCGTTGATGAGTGGTGCGAAGGGTTTCTACGCGGCGTCAACCTCTGGGGAGCGATGTCGCCAGCAGATTCCATTGTGATGGAAAATACACTCGAAATTGTTCGGCTATTTGCGACAGAGCAAGGTTATGAGCGGTGTAAGAAACTGGACGCTAATGAGATAGCGTTCAATCAGAAGGCAATCGAGCCTGCGGTGCGCGAGTTGTATCGATACTTTTTGGCGCAACGGAAACAGCAAGGTCAACCCATTATGCGGCACGAACCAAAGACGGGCAGAAATGATCCTTGTCCTTGTGGCAGTAGTAAAAAATATAAGAAATGTTGTTTGCATTAGGTTAAGAGCGTTTCGCATGCTCAGGCAATGCACTTAGGAACGTGCACGGAATAACTTACCGTTTTCGCATCTCTGCTTCAGCCCGTCTTTGTCCGCTCTTCAATCACAAAAACTCGAAATAGAACGACTATTCCTCTGCTACGACTAACCACCCATGACGACTATTGGATAGCACCACTCTGTTGTTCAGCTAAGTTATGTTCCCATAGCGCGGTATTGGCAAGTTCATTTTGCGTTTCAAGTTCTTGATACGCATTTTCAAGCTTCTGTTTACCCAGCTGATGTCCTTGCTCTGCACCACTGAGGTACCATTGCATTGCTTGATCAGTATCTCTCTCAACGCCTTCCCCGCGCCAGTAAAGGTCACCCAGTGCGACCTGTGCATTTTCTGAGCCTAGTATCGCGCCGCCTTGAAACCACTTGACCGCAGTTAACTGGTTTTTAACGACACCCAAACCGTTTTTATAATAAATGCCGATTTCATAGTGTGACTCAGGGAAGTTTAATGCCGCGGTCCTATAGTATAGGTCTAGCGCTAGTTTTTGATCGACCTCAAGCCCACCAACGCCCTGTGCGTAAAATGTGGCTAGTTGATGAGTGGCTTGAGGGTGATCGGCGCTGCCTGCCTTCATGTACCACTGAATGGCTGCCGCATAAGCCTTGGAAGTTCATAATAACGGCCAAGATTAAACAGTGCCTCTGAATGCCCTGCCCAATATCTATAGTGTCAATAATAGCTAAAATTTCAGCGTGGCTACAATTTAAATGCCAGTTATGTGATGCGATTAACCTAATTGGTTTCTTTGTTTCAGATCACAACTAACGAAACCAGCTAGCGAGACAGCCATTACTAAATACCCGTGGTACGAGTGGCGAAAGCAACCTTATAGTCGAGTGATTCTTGTTGCGCAGGGATTGCTGCTTCATTCTAATGGCACTTCCTTTGGGGCGCTGGCGATGACATGTGATGTAATCAATTAGCGTTTTCCTGAGCTAGTTGCGAGTAAAGTTTACTGTAATCGTACATCCAACATTGCGATTTTCGCCGGTAAGAGCAGCGTTAAACTGGATGTTTTAATGGCCGGCCTAATAGATGGGGATATAGCAAGAATCGGGTCGAATGAACGGCGTTAATCTCCCATAATACTTTCTCGTTGGAACTTAAATTACGGGAGAGATTAAGCGTGAATTCGTTATCTAAAAAAATTGCCATTGTCACCGGCGCAAGCTCAGGCATTGGAAGGGCAACAGCTAAATTGTTCGCTAAAGAGGGCGCGACGTTAGTTGTAGCTGCAAGGAGGGGGGCTGAACTAAACATTCTGGTTAAGGAAGTCGTTAGCGAAGGTGGTAAAGCTATCGCTATGCCAGGTGATGTTAAGGATGAGGATTTCGCGCGGGGGCTGGTTGATTTAGCAAAAACGGAATTCGGTGGCGTAGATATCGCATTTAATAATGCCGGGATTATTGGTGAAGGTGGCCCCATTTCCAGTGTCTCGTTGGAACAATGGGAGGATACGATAAGGAATAACTTGACTAGTGCATTCCTCGCTGCAAAATATCAAGTACCAGCAATGATTGAACGTGGCGGCGGGTCTTTGATTTTTACATCTACGTTTGTAGGGTACACTGTTGGATTACCGGAAATGGCCGCTTATTCAGCGAGTAAGTCCGGGCTTATTGGACTCACTCAATCGTTAGCAGCGGAGCTAGGCTCTTGTGGGGTTAGAGTTAATTCGCTTCTCCCAGGTGGAACAGATACTCCGATGGGGCGGTCATTTGCAAGTACGCCAGAATCTCTAGCATTTGTGCAGGGGCTTCATTCGTTAAAGCGAATGGCATTGCCTGAAGAAATTGCAAGATCTGCGTTATATCTCGCATCTGATGCGTCAAGCTTTACGACTGGTACAGCGTTGTTAGCTGATGGCGGTGTTTCTATAAATAGAACGTAGTCTATTGGGGGCGTTGGTGAGTTACGAAAGGATAGCTGATTAGTAATATATCTGACTACGAACGAATAGCAAAAGCGATATATTTCATCAACGGTGCAGTGAAAGAACAGCCCTCTTTGGGGGAAATATCGGCTCACTTGAGCATGAGCCCTTATCACTTCCAAAGAATGTTTTGCCGTTGGGTTGGTGTGACACCCAAGAAATATCTACAAATTCTCACTGTGGAAAGGGCTAAGTTACTTCTGTCTGAATCTAAACCAATGCTTGAGGTTTCCGATGCTCTAGGATTAAGTGTTATATGACCACTTTGTTAATTTGGAAGCTGTTACACCGGGAGAGTATAAGAAACAAGCCGGCGGGGTAACGATCAAGTATGGGGTACATACGACACCTTTTGGTGGTGTATTTATTGCCCTTACCCCAAGAGGTGTATGCGAGTTTTCCTTCATGGATAATGAAGGTGTCGTTAGTCATTTAAATGATCTGATAAAAAAGTGGCCAATAGCTGAAATAGAAGAAGATGCAAAGAGTACTTTTGATGTCGTGCAGTCTATCTTTTCAGATGACGTTGAGTCGGATCGACCCCTTTCACTTCACGTAGTAGGCACGAACTTCCAGGTAAGTGTATGGCGGGCATTATTACAAATCCCTCACGGGAAGGTGGTTAGTTATGGTCAGGTAGCAGAGTCTATCGGGAGGCCAGGTTCGTCAAGGGCGGTTGGTAAAAATCCTATTGCGTTCGTCATTCCGTGTCACAGAGTGATACAACAGAGTGGTAAATTGGGCGGATATCGTTGGGGAGAGACAAAAAAATACGCGATTCATGCTTGGGAATCTGCAAAATATGAGGAATAAGTGCCATAAATATAGAAGTATATAAACCAATGGGGCCAGCGTAGTTGATTCTGCTCCCAATGACTGTGCCTGATCGATTGCTATCACTACGACAACCCAAACCCATCATATCGCCAATAAAACACTAGCGGCCACGCAACCACAACGGCGCTAGCAAATCTAAGCCTCAGTTACCGGTATAATTAGCCGCAATATAATGCCCATCTAAACTAAAAAACAGATACAGGGTCTGCTTTGTTACATCACTAATTTTATCGTTCTTAAAAGTGATTACCCACTCTGGGCCATTTTTGTAACTCTTCTGTTCAATCGACGCAGCTTCAAGGCCTGACCAGCTGTCATCAATCTTTCCTTTTTTAGCAAGCTGCTCAACTTTCATCGCGGCACGCGTGGTAGCTTCTTCGCCGTTGATTGTTTTGTGTGCATGGCTGTGGCCGCCATCTTTGTCGTGTTCATGGCCTGTGCCTGCAATGGCGGGTGTGCCGAAGAGTAGTGATGATAAAAATAGTGCGGTGATGATGTTTTTCATAATTGCTCCAGATATTTTTTAATTACTGATCTTGTTTATTCTGTCATCCCGGCACAGGCCGGGGTCTAGTGCTGTTCTGATAACATTGGACCCGGCCTGCGCCGGGGTGACGGCAATGGTGTTAGTGATAAGGAACGTGCACGGAATAACTTACCGTTTTCGCATCTCTGCTTCAGCCCGTCTTTGCCCGTTCTTCAATCACAAAAACTCGAAATAGAACGACTATTCCTCCGCTTTTGCTCAATCAGAACGAACAAATACAAACTAAATCAGATCCCCAAAACAGCAAGTTATTCCGTGCACGTTCCTAAGTTATGCGAAATGGTTCTTCTTAATCAAGTGAGTCATGCGTCGTCTCTTTAATTAACTTCAAAGCACGTGCTTCATCTATTTTAATATGTTCGTGTGCATGATTATCGGAACTAAAACCAAATTCATCAGGATGAGTGGTATGAGAGTAGCCATGCATCTGCATCATGAAAAGGTAGAGGCCTGCGAAGATTAGCCCATAGTTTGAAATGCGACTAAATGGCTGGAATGATGGACGCTTACGCCATCCGGCAAGTACGATCAGCATCACGGTTAATGCCAGTATCTGGCCAAGCTCGATACCAATATTAAAAGAGATGATGTTCATTAAAAGATCATCTTCACTCAGAGGTAGTTGTTGCAGCCGCGTTGATAACCCCAGGCCGTGAATTAAGCCCAGTGAGGTAATCATCAACAATAAATTCGGTGGTCTGATCGCCAGGTATTTTCGAAAGCCATCGATATTGGCGAAGGCGATGTAGCAGACGCTAAGGGCAATAATGGCATCGATCAAAAAGTAGTTCACCTGTACACCGTTAAAGGTGGCGAAAATCAGCGTGACACTATGCCCCAGGGTAAATGCAGTAATGTATTTGACGATGTCTTTAAAGCGCGTCAGCAGGAAGACAATACCAAAGACAAAAAACAGATGGTCGTAACCCGATAGCATATGGGTTGCACCAATCCACAAGTAACGTAGATTACCGCCTTCGATGATGGATTGTTTTTCAGCTTCGGACATGCCGTGGCCAAAGGCGGCACCGGCGGCGAGCGTTAATGTAATGGCGAGTAGCCATCGTGATTGTTTAATGAGAGATAACATTGGAGCCTCTTTAGTTTTTAGGGCTGCGACGGCTGTGGCGTCTGCCCGGATAATTCGGTTGTGACGGTTACGCATTAAGAATGCAAAGGTGGCGCGCGCAGCTGTATTGTCGATTGGTCAAGATAAGCTGGTTTGAGATTGGAAAAATGGGGGTGGTCACTTTGCTGAGCAAGTGGCTGGATTGCTTGCCAGTGGATTGTTGTGATGGCCGCATGGCCTGGCGTCTTTATTTTTCCGCAGGGCGAGTTGCAGTCGTGGTCGAGTTTAACAACGGTGGTGTTGTGATCGCTATGAGCGGTGTCGATCACATCGCTATGGTGGTTGACTACGTGTGGTGCGATGGTGTGGTGTGAATGGCTTTTAGCCGCGTGCTGGTGATGGCTACCGCCGTAACTATGATGATCCGCCAGATGAATATGGGTGGTTGACCACTGCATGGTAAGAAATGTAGTGATGAGCAAAAACAGTAGCGAATGAGAGGGGCGTAATTTGGTCACGTTTTATCGTTGGTTTGAATAGTAGAAAAAAGTATAGCGAACCGTCTCTGTTCGTACTAGCGCTGAATTTTTATCTGCCAACACTCACTCCACTGGCATGATGTCTGAGCCAACCGACGATGCGTTTACTAAGCACGCGCTCCTGGCCACTGAAGGAGTGATTGGCGCCAGTGATCTTAAATTTACGGTAGGCGATAAACCCTCCCACTTTACTGAATGCCCCTTTGGCGGTCGCGGAGCGATTAAAGCCAGTGAACTGCCTGTTTTTTGAGGCCTTGAGGCCACCGCGCCGGGCGGCGAGGGCGCGTTTCTCTGAATTGTCGATGACGCTGTCGAGATCATTGCTGCCGTAAACATCGAGCATTGGTAGGTTTAGCTTTTCAATCGATTTGGTCATATCCATCCACTCTTCTCCATCACGGTAGTTTGGCATGCTGATGCCGACGAAGGCAGAAACGCCGTTATTAGGGGTGTTGGCGAGAAATGCCGCGCCCATTGTCGAGCCGAGGCCATGCCCTAGCAGCACAATATTGCTATTGCCGATGCTGCGAAAATGCTCAACCGCAGCCTTGATGCGGGCGGTGACGCTGTTGATCGTATTTGCATAATCGGAGAGTTGTCCGCCCTTTTCAAAGGCGGGCAGTTGAATGGAGAGAGTCGACCAGCCGTTTCTTGGTAGCGACTGGCGGAGTGGCGAGATCACGTCGGGCCAGTCGGGGTGGCCGCCCATGCCGTGTAGCAAAATCACCCCGCCGCGCAGGGTGCCGGTGAAATCATCATTGTAGAGGGCGATGAATTTTTCATTGGCGGTGCGTAACCATTTGATCTCATTAGGATCTGATGATTTCATCAGCGCTTGCTCCCAGGCGATCTCCTGCATTTTAGGTGGGTTTGCGGCATGCGCCCACGATGTTAACAATAGTGCGAACAGTAAAAATAGCGGGATGAGGCTCAATATGAACCACGGCTGGCGGCTATTTGGGCTGCCAGCGTTATGATCGAATGTGGGTGTTAAGCAGGCCATATCACTGAAATATATCGGTAACATCAAGAAAAACCGCAAGATTATTCTTTACTGAAGAGTGAAAGTCGGCGCGTTTTCGGGTAGAGTGTCGGGTTCGTTTTTTGAGCTCAAACCATCTGGGATCAACCCAGTGGAATATATATAAAAGAGGAACACCATGAAAGACTTCCTGATTGCCCCATCTATCCTCTCTGCTGACTTTGCGCGCCTTGGAGAAGAGGTTGATAACGTGCTGGCTTCTGGCGCGGACGTGGTTCATTTCGATGTGATGGACAATCACTACGTACCAAACCTGACCATCGGGCCACTGGTTTGTGATGCACTGCGTAAACATGGTGTGACCGCCGAGATTGATGTGCACCTAATGGTGAAGCCGGTTGATCGCATCATCCCTGATTTTGCGGCGGCGGGTGCCAGCTATATTACTTTCCATCCAGAAGGCAGTGAACATATCGACCGCTCTTTGCAGCTGATCCGTAGTGAGGGGTGTAAGTCTGGTCTGGTATTTAACCCGGCGACTTCGCTGGACTGCCTGAAATATGTGATGGATAAAGTGGATATGATCCTGCTGATGTCTGTTAACCCTGGATTCGGCGGGCAGAGCTTTATCCCGGCGACGCTTGATAAGCTGCGCGAAGCACGCAAGCTGATCGACGAAAGCGGTTTCGACATCCGCCTTGAAATCGACGGTGGTGTGAAGGTGGATAACATTCGTGAAATTGCCGAAGCCGGTGCAGATACCTTTGTTGCTGGTTCTGCGATCTTTAATGCGGCGAATGAATCTGATGCCAACGACTACAATAGTGTGCTGGCCGCGATGCGCGCAGAGTTAGCGAAGGCGCGTTAATAGTGAGTTTGAGTCGACAACCAACATTGGTGCTGATCGATCTCGACGGTACCCTGGTTGATAGTGTGCCAGACCTCGCTTACTGTCTGGATGAGATGATGACAGCGCTCGGCCTTGAGCCCTGGGGGATTGAAAAGGCGCGTGGCTGGGTTGGCAACGGCGTTGACCGTCTGGTGAAGCGGGCGCTTACCGATGCCTTGTGGGAAGACCCGGCGGATGAGCTGTTTGCCAGGGCGCAGCCTATCTTTATGGCACTTTATGCGGAGAATACCAGTGGTCGTAGCGGTCTCTATGATGGCGTGGTTGACGGGCTGGATTTCCTGAAGTCAGCAGGCTTTAAAGTGGGCTGTGTGACCAATAAGGCTGAGGCCTTCACGTTGCCATTGTTGAAAGATGTGGGTATTTACGACTACTTTGAGATCATTGTGAGTGGTGATACAACGGCAAAGAAAAAACCAGATCCGATGCCGCTGTTATACGCGGCGGAGAAGATGGGTGTAGCGGCTGAAGACTGTTTGATGGTGGGTGACTCAATGCATGATGTTGAGGCGGCACGCAGCGCAAAATTTCAGGTGGTGAGTGTGCCGTATGGTTACAATCACGGTATTGATATTCGTGACGCGAAGCCCGATGCGGTGATCGAGTCACTGGCAGAATTAAAGACCTTATTAAGTTAATCGGTTGAAATTGAAATGATGAAACCTGTAACACTAATGGAGATGATGCCGAAGCGCTGTGGCATACGATGGCGCGGCTAAAAAACCGCGACACCGTAACCCCAGTCTTTGGATATTAACTTTGATTAGTGATGCAGATGAAACATGAACAATTTGAACAATTAGGCGCACAGGGATACTCCCGTATCCCGGTGATGCGCGAAGTGCTGGCGGATCTTGATACGCCGCTCAGTACCTACCTTAAACTGGCCAACGCCCCTTACACCTATCTATTTGAGTCGGTGCAGGGCGGTGAAACCTGGGGCCGTTATTCCATTATTGGCCTGCCGGCGCGCACCTTGATGCGCGTGTTTGGTAATGAAATTAGTGTTGAGCACGACGGTAGCGAGATCGAGAAGATCGAAGTAGCAAACCCGCTGACGTGGATCGAAGCGTACCAGGCGCGTTATCACGTACCAGAACTCGAGGGCCTGCCGCGCTTTACCGGTGGGCTGGTGGGATACTTTGGTTATGACACGATTCGCTATATCGAACCGCGCCTGGCCAAATGCCCTAACCCCGATGAGCTGGGTACGCCGGATATTCTGCTGATGGTCTCCGATGAGGTAGTCGTATTCGATAACCTCGGCGGCAAGCTCTATATCATTGTGCATGCCGATCCAGCTCAGCGTGATGCGCTGGCGCAGGCGGAGACACGCCTCGATGAACTACAGGCGCAACTGGCGCGCGAGATTCCACGTAAAGATATCTATGTGCGTGAGCCTTCGATGACGGAGTCGGACTTTGTCTCCGGATTTTCCCAGGCAGGGTTTGAGTCAGCGGTTGATCGCGCCAAAGCGTACATCGTTGAGGGGGATGTGATGCAGGTGGTGCTGTCGCAGCGTCTGTCGGTGCCGTACCGGGCCGAGCCGCTCGATCTCTATCGCGTGTTGCGCAATCTCAATCCATCGCCCTATATGTATTTTCTTAACCTGGGTGAATTTCAGATTGTCGGTTCATCGCCGGAAATTCTGACGCGCCTTGAAGAGGGGGTAGTGGAAGTGCGACCGATTGCCGGGACGCGCCCACGCGGTGAAACAGACGAGGCAGATCGTGAGCTGGAAGCTGATTTGTTGGCCGACCCAAAAGAGCTGGCCGAGCACCTGATGTTGATTGACCTTGGGCGTAACGATGTCGGCCGTGTTGCTGAAACCGGCTCGGTTAAATTGACTGAGAGGATGTCGATCGAACGTTACTCGCATGTGATGCATATCGTCTCTAACGTGAAGGGTAAACTGAAAAAGGATATGTCGGCGATGGATGCGCTACGTGCGACCTTTCCGGCTGGTACGGTGAGCGGTGCGCCGAAGATTCGCGCGATGCAGATCATCGATGAGCTGGAGCCGACTAAGCGCGGCATCTATTCCGGTGCGGTCGGTTATCTTGGCTGGAACGGTAATATGGATACCGCGATTGCGATCCGTACCGCAGTGATTAAAGATAACAAACTCTATATTCAGGTGGGTGCCGGTATCGTTGCCGACTCTGTGCCAAGCAGTGAGTGGGATGAGACGATGAATAAGGGACGTGCGATGTTCCGGGCGGTTGCGATGGTAAGTGAGAAAGGGGTAAATGGAAAGTCGGCGAGCGACGATGGAGGTTCATCATCATGTTGTTGATGATCGATAACTATGATTCGTTTACCTATAACCTGGTGCAGTATTTTGGTGAACTCGGTGCGCAGGTAGCGGTGCATCGTAATGACCAGATCACGCTGGAGCAGATTGAAGTGTTGAACCCTGAGCGCATCGTGATTTCACCGGGGCCCTGTACCCCGAATGAAGCGGGTGTCTCGCTAGCCGTGATTGATCACTTCGCCGGTAAACTACCGCTGCTCGGGGTTTGTCTTGGCCATCAAAGTATTGGCCAGGCCTTTGGTGCAAAAGTGGTTCATGCTAAAACAATCATGCACGGCAAGACCTCGATGGTGAAACATCACGATGTCGGTGTGTTTAAGGGGTTGAAAAATCCGCTTGAGGCGACGCGTTACCACTCATTAGTGCTGGCAGCGGACACCTTGCCGGATTGCCTTGAAGTGACTGCATGGACTGAAGATGAAAATGGCGAACTGGATGAGATCATGGGGGTGCGCCACAAAACGCTCGCGATTGAAGGGCTGCAGTTCCACCCTGAATCGATCCTCACCGAGTGTGGCCATGATATGTTGAAGAATTTTTTAGAGATGACAGTTTAGGATTCGAAAAAACAGTAGCCCGATGAGCTCACAGCGAAACCCGGGGGGGCAGTGCGCTGAACTCCCCGGATTTCGCATAGGCTCAGTCCGGGCTACATTGACAGATAAGCTGGTATTGTAAGAGATAATGTAACCGGAGGGGTGAAGATGGACATGCAGGCGGCAATTCGTGCGGTAACTGAAAGGCGTGACCTCTCTGAAAGTGAGATGAGTGATGTGATGCGCACTATTATGACGGGTGATGCAACGCAGGCGCAGATCGGTGGCTTTCTGATTGGTTTGCGCATGAAGGGCGAAACGGTCGATGAGATTACCGCTGCCGCGAAAATTATGCGTGAACTGGCGACGCCGGTGGCGCTCTCAGGTGAATATCTGGTTGATACCTGTGGTACCGGTGGTGATGGCGCGAGTACCTTTAATATTTCAACCGCGAGTGCCTTTGTGGTGGCGGCGGCTGGCGGCCAGGTGGCAAAACATGGCAACCGTTCGGTCTCCAGTAAATCGGGCAGTGCGGATGTATTAGAGGCGGCCGGTGTGCGGCTTGATTTGAGCGCGGATCAGGTGGCGCAGTGTGTTAATCAGGTCGGTGTTGGTTTTATGTTTGCGCCGCAACATCACGGTGCGATGAAGCATGCGATTGGCCCACGTAAAGAGATGGGCGTTCGTACGCTGTTTAATTTACTGGGGCCGCTGACTAATCCTGCTGGTGCGCCGCAGCAGGTGTTGGGTGTGTTTAGTGCTGAGTGGGTTGAGCCGTTGGCCGAAGTGCTCGCTAAGCTTGGTAGCGAGCATGTGATGGTAGTTCACGCTGACGACGGCATGGATGAGATCAGCATCGGTTCGACCACGCAGGTGGCAGAGTTGAAAGATGGCAAGGTGAGCATGTATAAAGTCTCGCCAGAAGATTTTGGCATGGCGATGGGCGACTGCAGCGCGCTGGCGGTGGCGGATGCCAATGAAAGTCTGCAGGTGATTCGCGCTGTATTGAATGGTGATAAAGGTGGTGCGCATGACATTGTGGCGCTGAATGCGGGTGCTGCGATCTATGTGGCGGGCATTGCCGATTCGCTTGAGGCTGGTATTAAGAAGGCACAGGCGGTGATGAATGATGGCAGTGCCAATTCAAAACTGGATCAGTTGATTGGCTTCACCAAAACGCTATAGATATTAGCAATACAAAGGTAAGGTGCTAAACGATGGCGCAGGCGGATATTCTAAAAAAGATTCTGGCACGTAAGCGTGAAGAGATCGCTGAACGCAGCGCGTCGACGTCAATCGATGCGCTTAAGCAGCAGATTGAAACAGCTTCGCCAGTGCGTGATTTTGCAGGTGCGATGCGGGCAAAGCTTGATGCTGGACAATCGGCGGTGATCGCCGAGATTAAAAAGGCATCGCCTAGCAAGGGTGTGTTGCGTGAAGATTTTCGTCCCGCCGAGATTGCTGTTTCGTATGAAAAAGGTGGCGCGGCCTGCCTCTCTGTGCTGACTGATCGTGACTTTTTTCAGGGCAGTGAAGTGTATCTACAGCAGGCGCGCGCGGCGTGTAGCCTGCCGGTGATCCGAAAGGATTTTATCATCGATGAATATCAGGTCTATGAGGCGCGCGCGATTGGTGCGGACTGCGTTTTGCTGATTGTTGCAGCGCTTGATGATGCGCAGCTGGTAGCGCTGGCGAGTCTTGCCGAGCAACTCGGTATCGCGGTGTTGGTTGAAGTGCATGATGCCGCGGAGCTTGAGCGTGCTAAAGTGTTAAATACGCCACTGTTTGGTGTTAACAATCGCAATCTCAAAACCTTTGAGGTTTCACTGCAAAACACCATTGATCTGTTGGCAGCGATGCCTGATGGATCTATCGTGATCACGGAGAGCGGCATCCATGCCCGGGAAGATGTGCTATTGATGCGAAATAATCGTATCAACAGCTTTCTGGTCGGAGAGGCCTTTATGCGTTGTGATGATCCGGGGGAGCGTCTGGCGGAACTTTTTGTGTAGTTTTATCGTGTTAAAGCCGCCGGGCGATTTGTCGATAAACGATAGATAATTGAGGTGGCAGGGCATTACGGTTCTTTAAGCTGGTAGTAGCTGCTCTGTTCTTCTTTGACTAACAATAAAGGAAGGTGTGATGTCTAAGAGAATCCTGCAGGCCACCGTATGTGGCATCTTGTTTGCGACGGCGGGTTCGGTTGCCGCCGCTCCATTTAGTTCTTTTGAGCCTCGTTCATTTGGCATGGGTGGTACTGGGGTCGCCTCTGGTACTAGCGCTAATGCTGGTTTTTTCAACCCGTCATTGCTAGCCGCAGCCCATGAAAAAGAAGATTTTAGTCTTGAATTTCCGATAATGGGCGGGCGCATAGCAGATTCAGACGACTTGATTGATACGATTGATGATTTTGATGCGAGTAATTATATCGATGCGTTTGATACCGTGCGCGAGACGATTAATGCCGCTATTACTGCAAGTGATGCGACAGCCCTTAATGCAGCGCGTCAGTCCATGATAGATGCCACGAATGATCTCATTGCCGGCTTTGAAAAATTCAATAATAAAGCGTTAATTGCAGAGTTTGAGGCTGGTTTGATGATCGGTATTCCGAGCCAAAAGCTTGGTGCATCGCTCTATCTTCGTGGGTGGGTAGTCGGTGGTACGAAGACTGTTATTTCTCCAGCGGATCTCTCCACTCTTCAGGCCATTTCAGATTCGCTGGCGGATTTAGATACTTTTGATCCTTTAATTGACGACCCGCTTTTTGAGTCTGTCCTTGATGTCCGCTTTGCAGGTATTAGTGAGGTGGGGCTGTCACTGGCGCGTGAATTCAGCATTGCCGGGCATGATGTCGCGATCGGTATTACGCCTAAATATATCACTATTAAGACTTATGACTTCCGTATCGGTGACGAATCTGACCCGACAACGGTCAGTTTGGATGAGGCCGAGATCGATTTGGGCAACGGTCAGGTCGACGATTCCGCTGTTGATTTCGATATCGGTATCGCCAAAGATTTTGGTAATGGCTGGAAAGTGGGTTTGGTGGCGAAGAATGTGATTGGGCAGGCGTTCGAGACGGCTCGTGGCAATCTATTCGAGCTTAAGCCGCAATACCGGGCGGGTGTTTCTCATCAGACCGAATGGACGACAGTTGCGTTTGATCTGGATCTTGTTGAGAATGACCCTATTATTAAAGACAAGGATAGTGGTTTGGGCTTTGATAAAGAGACTCAGTATGCTGCCATCGGTGCGGAGTTTGATGTGTGGGATACCGTTCAGTTGCGTGCTGGCTATCGTCATAATATGAGTGACAGTGATACCAGTGTTGTGACCGCTGGCTTTGGTCTGTCACCATTTGGTGTTCATCTTGATGTGGCTGGTGCAATTAACGATGATGAGAAGGCTGTTTCAGCGCAATTGGGTTTTCGCTTCTAGCGACGATCTGTAAAACAAAAAAGGCGGGGCTGATTAATCAGCCCCGCCTTTTTTATGTTTGAGGTTCCGGTTTAACGCGTGCCAAAGACGACGATGGTTTTGCCTTGGGCGGTCAGCAGGTTTTGCTCTTCCATGCTTTTTAGTACACGGCCAGCCATTTCACGAGAGCAGCCGACGATACGACCAATCTCCTGGCGGGTGATCTTGATCTGCATCCCGTCGGGGTGGGTGATGGCATCTGGCTCTTTGCAGAGATCGAGCAGCGTACCGGCGATGCGCCCTGCCACATCCATAAAGGCGAGCCGCCCTACCATGCCGCTGGTGCGGCGCAGGCGCAGTGCCATCTGTGAAGAGAGCGCGAACAGGATGTCAGGGTATTCGGCAGCAAGGCTGCGGAATTTACTGTAGTTGATTTCGGCCAGTTCGCACTGACTTTTGGCGCGTACCCACGCACTGCGCTTTTTCTGGTCGTCGAAGAGACCCATTTCACCGAAAAAATCACCGGCGTTGAGATAGGCGAGTACGATCTCATTGCCGTCATCTTCATCCTCGATGAGTACGGTGACAGAACCCTCTATAATATAGTAGAGCGAATCTGGCGCATCCCCCGCGTAGATGATGACGCTTTTGGCGGGGTAACGCCTGCGATGGCAATGTTGTAGAAAGCGATCAATGGTTGTTGCGAGCTTGTCAGGTTTTTTCTCGATCATAGCGGTAGTCTTACTTCACCTTTGCATCAAGTTGTGATTTGGTGGTGGACACCAATCTGTAATAACGCATCAATATTTTAGTCCTCAAGGTGTATCATACATCCTTATCGGTAGATTGCGTTATTTGAAGAGGGTTATTGATGAAGGTTAGCGTAAAGTGGGTGCAGGGCATGATGTTCCTGGGTGAGTCCGGCAGTGGCCACACGGTGATCATGGATGGGCCGCCTGAGGCGGGGGGGCGTAATATGGGGATCCGCCCGATGGAAATGCTGCTGCTGGGCACTGGTGGTTGCACCTCTTTTGATGTGATGAGTATCCTGAAGAAGTCACGCCAGGCGGTGACTGACTGTGTTGCCGAAGTGACCGCAGAACGGGCTGAGACAGCACCGAAGGTCTTTACTAAAATTCATATCCATTTTGTTGTAACGGGTAAAGGGCTTTCTGAAAAATCGGTGGCGCGAGCGGTTTTGTTGACCGCAGAGAAATACTGTTCTGCATCCATTATGTTGGCACAGGTGGCTGAAGTAACGCATGATTTCGAGGTTGTTGAAGTCGAATAGCGTTTTTTTGAGGATCGTTGATTAATTTAGGTTAAAGGGTAGTTAGATGGAAAAACCAGCAGCAACAGGTGGCATGCGCCATGTGGCGCTCTATGTGAGTGATCTTGAGGCGTGTGTCCATTTTTATACGCAAATTCTGGATATGGCAGTGGAATGGCAACCGGATCCTGATAATATCTACCTCTGCTCCGGTTGCGATAACCTTGCATTGCATCGTGCGCCAGCGGGGTTTGATCCGCCAGCGGGGCAGCAGCAGCTTGACCATATCGGTTTTATTCTGAAAACAGCAGAAGATGTGGACGCCTGGTTTGAGTATATGAGCGGCTTTGAGGTGACGATGAAGGCGATGCCGCGTACCCACCGTGATGGCGCACGTAGTTTCTACTGTTATGACCCGGGCGGTAATCTGGTGCAGATGATCTATCATCCGCCTATTTCGGATAAATGTGGCTGATTTAGGCGAGTCGCTATATTTATTGTTGATCCCGTTGTTTTTAGGTATCTTTGATTGATGGCTAATAGAAACTATACCCCATTTGATCACCTGGTGATGAATCTGGATCACGGCCTCCGTACCGTGTTTGGTAAGCCGGAAGTGACCGAGCGCCCCAATCCTGCGGAAGAGGTTGCCGAGGCAGACCTGACGGATGCTGAAAAGCAGCTCGTGATTCGTTTGATGCGGATTAATCACGCCGGTGAGGTTTCTGCTCAGGCGCTGTATCAGGGGCAGGCGATGACCGCGAAGTTACCAGAAGTGCGTGAAAAAATGGCGCGTGCGGCACTGGAAGAGAATGATCACCTCGAGTGGTGTGAGCGGCGTGTCACCGAGCTGGGTAGTCATACCAGTCTATTGAACCCGCTGTGGTACGGTGGTTCGCTGGCGATCGGTACGTTGGCGGGCAAGGTTGGTGATAAATGGAGCCTCGGTTTTGTCGCTGAGACTGAGCGTCAGGTGATCAGTCATCTCGAGGAGCACCTGGAGCAGATCCCTGAAAAAGATGCCAAAAGCCGTAAAATCCTTGAGCAGATGAAAGTAGATGAGGCGCATCACGGCAACATGGCCGTTGAGGCGGGTGGCGCTGAACTGCCTGCGCCAGTGAAAGGTTTTATGCGGTTGACCTCGAAGTTGATGACAAAGTCAGCCTATTGGCTTTAAGTCGTTGAGTATCTGGCGGGCACATGTGCCCGACAGATATAGATTATGGTAATTGCCGCGCCAGCAACGTCACCGGATGAATCACTTCAATTTTTAAACCAACCTCCCGTATTCCTGCTGCAATATGCAGCGCACAGCCAATATTCGAGCTAACTAAGATATCGGGGCGCATGGTGTCTAGCTGGCGCAATTTGTTATCGCGCAGTTCATCGGCGATCTCGGGGTGGCGAATCATATAATCGCCAGCGGCACCGCAGCAGTTTTGATTGTCAGGCAGCGGTACTGTTTTTACGCCGGGGATTCTGGATAGCAGTGCCTCTGGGGCGTGGCCTTGCTTCAATACGTGGCTAAGGCTGCAAGGCAGGTGAATGGCGATCTGTTTACCGAGTGGGCGTAGTGCGAGTGTTTCTGGCCATTCGGCTTGCGCGAGAAATTGTCCGATCTCCATGACAGGCGCATCATTGCGCCCAATCTGCCTCAATTTTTGTAGTGTGCTGCCACAACCGCTGGCGCAGTAAATCAGCGCGTCGATGTTAAGCTCACTGAAGGCGTTGCGGTTTTCGCTGGCTAACACGTCGGCCTGCTTTAAATCACCACGGTGCAGGTGTAACGCGCCGCAGCAATTTTGTTTGGGCGGCAGGTGGACGCCGTAACCGAGGTGGGTCAGTAGTCGAATCGCAGCATGTATGGTGGCGGTGTCGAGACTGTCGCCCATGCAGCCAGCAAACAGTCCAATCTCACCTTTTTGTTCGCCAATCGGTGGATGGTAATGCTGTGTTGGCAATGCTGAGCTTAGTTTTGGTAATACGCCTTCGAGGCGCTGTAGGCCTAATGGACGAAGCAGCCCGCTATGGCGCACCAGCCAGCCGAGCCCACTACTTTGATAAACACGCAGTAGGCGACTGAGATGGCGACGGTGAGTCGGCTGGGTGACGAAGTGCTGCATCATCCCGGTTGCGCGATCACTATCTGGTGCATCTGTTTCATTGATGATGCTGGCGCGGGTTGTTTCGATCAGCTCGCCATATTTGACGCCGGATGGGCACATCGCCTCGCAGGCGCGACATACCAGGCAACGGTCGAGATGGTCGATCAGTTTTTCGCTCAGTGGTAGTTTCTTTTGTGCCAGTCCTTGCATCAGCGCGATGCGGCCGCGAGGCGAGTCGCCTTCATCCTGTAGTTGTTGATAAGTGGGGCAGTGTGGCAGGCAGAGGCCGCATTTAACGCAGCGGTCTGCTTCTTTTATAAAGGTGGCTTTGTCCATGTTGTGCAGGGTAAAGGGTTGTGCAAGAAGATCAAAGAAAAAGATAACGGGCGCGCGTATTTCTCTTTGCGCTTCGCTCGTTTCCCTTGTATCTTTGCGCCCATGTATTTTAAACACCATGTATTCTTTTGTACTAATCAGCGTGACGGTGGTCGTGAATGTTGCCAGCGCTTCGGTGCGTCCGAGGTTCGTGACTATGCGAAGCAGCGGATGAAGGCGCTGGGGCTTTCTGGCAAGGAAGGTGTGCGGGTTAATTCCGCCGGTTGTCTTGATCGCTGTTCTGAGGGGCCGGTGTTGGTGGTCTACCCGGAAGGGGTGTGGTACAACTACGTTGATAAAGAAGATGTCGATGAAATCATAGAAGAGCATCTGACCCATGGCCGCGTGGTGGAGCGCCTCAAAATTTAGTTTTATCCGCTCAATTGTATTGATAAGCCGGAACACCTCTTGTGTCTGGCCGTCAATTTCTGTAGAATTTCCGCTCTTTACAGATTCTAGGGTTCCCCGACAAAGGTTGGGGAAAGGCCTGATACCCGATTTGGAGTTGGAAATAGATGAAGACTTTCAGTGCAAAAGCAGAGAGCGTAAGACGCGATTGGTATGTCGTGGATGCCGAAGATAAGACCCTGGGTCGTCTAGCGTCCGAGATCGCCCTGCGTCTGCGTGGTAAACATAAAGCGGAATACACACCGCATGTTGACACTGGCGACTATATTGTTGTTGTGAACGCAGAAAAAGTGCGCGTGAGCGGTAATAAAATCACCGATAAAATGTACCATCGCCATACCGGCTATATTGGTAGCCTTAAGTCGATCAGCTTTGATAAGCTTCAGGCTGAAAAGCCAGAGCAGATCATTGAGTTGGCTGTTAAGGGGATGCTGCCAAAAAACCCACTGGGCCGTGCGATGTTTCGTAAGCTGAAAGTGTATGCTGGCGCAGAACATAGCCACAGCGCACAGCAGCCAAAAACACTCGATATTTAAGTAGTTAGGAATTTAAGTAAATGACAGACAAAGTACTTTGCACCACTGGACGTCGTAAGAGCTCAAGTGCCCGTGTATTTCTTAAGCCTGGCGGAACAGGTCAGATCACTGTTAACAAGCGTACGTTAGAAGAGTACTTCGGCCGTGAAACCTCTCGCATGGTTGTTCGTCAGCCATTGGAGACTGCGGATATGCTGGAAAGTGTTGATTTGCAGATTACCGTTGTCGGTGGTGGTAACACTGGACAGGCGGGTGCGATTCGTCACGGTATTGCACGTGCACTACTGGCTTATAATGAAGAGCTACGAAGTCCGCTACGCCGCGCAGGATTTTTGACTCGTGATGCACGTGAAGTTGAGCGTAAGAAAGTCGGGTTGCATAAAGCACGTAAGCGTCCTCAGTTCTCGAAGCGTTAATACAGCAGATAGAAAGATTGAAAGGAACAAAGAGGAAAGGGTGTGTAGGTGCATGCCCTTTTCCTTGTCGGGCTGTTTGAGTAATGCCTCAGTTCGAGGATTTAGAAGTTTGGAAGAGATCATGTCGCTTAAGCGTTGCGTTGTACAAGCAGCTTGCGGATTCTAGGGAGTACACCTTTAAGGATCAGGTGGCTCGTTCGGGTTTGTCTGTCGCGAGTAATATTGTAGATGAGGCGCTGCAGGTTTCAAAATGCTTTCAGGTCTGATCAAGCATCAGCAAAAAAATGATTTGTAGTTTGTATTTGTGCTCTTTGACTTTCTATCTTTTATTCTTTCACTCTGAATTTTATTGGGAGATCGTCCAACGGTAGGACTACGGACTCTGACTCCGTCAATCCAGGTTCGAATCCTGGTCTCCCAGCCAAATAAAGATAAACTCCGTTAAGGGCTTGAGTGCGGCGAGAGAGCGAAGTGAGCAAGGGTGTAGGAAAACGCAGCGGATGCAGGGTAGTCGGGACAAAAGGAATTAGTTGTCGCGTCAGTAAGTGAATTTTTGGTATGGACACCAAGTAATTTTTAGCGAAATAGCAACACAATCGGGCAAGTTTTTTATTTTTATTGCTTTATGTCCTTTTTTATTGTGCGGCTTTTGAGTATAGTGTTGCCAGTTTTGGCGGGCGGGTTTTAATGCGAGGGTGTTGTTTATTTACAACGTTCGTTAGTTACGTGTTCTAAATCATGGTTATTTATGAAAAAAAACGTTGCATTCCTGTTTTTGTCGTTGTATAAAAGCAGGCTGTTGTTTAACGTTAACCAACTTTGAAGGGTTTAGCGACCTGAAATATCTAGGGGAGAATTATAAAATGAACAAAAAACTGATTGCTTTGGCAGTTGCGGGTGTGATTTCTGGTTATGGTGCTGCGGCGAATGCTGCAGAGGTTAGTGGTTTTGCTGTTGTTGACTACGTGCTTACTGATGATAGCGGTGCTCCAGTTGCCCCGGCGACGACTAACGCTAAAGAGAGTAAATTTGGTGCGCAGGGTGAAATTGATTTCACCGCTACGCCTGCCGATGGCGTGACCGTACGTATGGATGTTGATTTGGATCTGACTGCGGGTTCTGGTCAGCTTGAACAGGCTTTCTTTGCGTGGAGCGCGACAGAATCGGTAACCGTGATCGGTGGTGTGTTTAATAACCCTATCGGTTATGAAGCAGAAGATAAACCTGATATGGCCTTTAATAACCATGGTGCGGTATATGATGTACTGGATGGCCAGACGGCACTGGATGGTGACAATGTTGCTGGTATAGCGGTTGCGGGCGCAGTAGGTCCTGTTACGCTGACGGGTGCTTTCTTGAATGATATTAGTGGCGCAGACGAAGAAAATTCGATCGCTTTTATTGCTAATTATTCGCCTATGGAGGGCCTTGATCTGGAAGTAGGTCTGGTTACTCAGGATGCGGCTGCTGAGGGTGTGACTAACTTTAATGTTGTTTACACGGGTGTTGAGAACCTGGAAGTAGGTCTGGATTATCTGACCGCTGATGAGCTTGTTGACTCTGCTTATGATATTTGGGCCGGTTATAATTTTGGCGCTGGTTTTGGTGTGAACGTACGTATCTCTGAGACAGAAGATGCTGCTGCAAATACGACTGAAATGACCGCGTTCAATGTGTCATACAAGGTTGCTTCAAATCTAAAGGCTGTTCTTGAGGCTCAAAGCACTGATGTGAGCGGTGGTGATAGCAGCGATCTAACAACGCTAAAGTTTGTTGCTACATTCTAATAGCAGTTTAGCTTTAAGTCGTTTTAAGACCGGGCCAATGGCCCGGTTTTTTTATGGGCGCTCATTGTCATTGTGTGGTGTTTATCTATTTGCATAGCTCGGTAATATTTGTAGAATGCACAGAGTTTTCCAGACGGTTGATTGTCGACCTTCTTGATGAGAATGATTGTCATTAGTTCTTGTTTTGATTTTGGTGTCTTAGGAATGTTTAGGAGGAGATTGGGGTGAATAAAAAAAAATTAGCAGTATTCATAGCGGCAGGGACGTTGACGACAATGCCATTGGTAGCGCAGGCGATCGATGTTGAGGTGTATGGCGTTGCACATATGTCTATTGATCTTTCTGACAATGAGGCTGATCCGGCTGGTGGTAAAGATGACGGTGCGTTGTCAGTGAACAGTAATACATCGAAGTTAGGATTTAAGGGAGCAGAAAAGCTGAGTGATGATTTGTCGCTGATATGGCAGTTTGAGACAGAGGTTGAGTTAGATGACGGTACGCTATCAGCGAAAGGCCGTGATACCTATGCAGGTCTAAAGGGTAACTGGGGGTTGTTTAAGGCGGGAAACCTGAGTAATGCAATGAAAAAGGCTTCCAGTAAAATCGACATTTTTTCTGATTCACGTGCCGATCATAATGCGATGGTCGGGATTATTAGTGATGATTCAAAGAAATATGATAATCGCCAAAATAATACAATTTGGTACTCAACACCGAAACTGGGTGGTGTAAAAGGTGTGCTGACCTATTCACCCGAGACAGGTGACCATGATTCTGATGAGCTGCCAAATAAAGATATTACACCAGCAGAAAGCGATATCAGCATCAGTATTAGCTATGATAAGGGGCCATTATATTTGGCGGTTGCTACAGAGACGCTGAATGAGGCTAAGAGTGTAGGTGCCGTTTATGAAGATGTGTCGGGTACTAAGCTAGTAGGGCGTTGGGATTTTGGTCAGGGCACCAAAGTTGGGCTGGTTTATGAAGACCTGGAGAGTGCAGAGGCAAGTGCTGCTGCTGGCGATTCGCGCTCAGCAATTTACTTGAATGCGGCGCATAAGGTGGGGAATACAACACTGAAGGCGGCATTCGGGCAGGCGGATGATATTGGTAATATGTCTGATTCAGGCGCGTCACACTATGCATTGGCGGCTTACCATTCGTACTCAAAAAATACGCAGCTCTATACGATGTATACCGCGATGGATAATGACGAGAATGCGGCTTATGGCTTGAAGGATATGAAGGGTGTGTCGGGTAAGACAATCTCAGCGCTCTCTTTTGGTCTGATTAAGCGTTTTAGCAGTAAGTAGCCCAATCGTATATTGTGGTAAAGAATGGGCACCTTTGGGTGCCCATTTTTTTTGTGGGGAAATTAGGGGCTTAGCGGTGCTGGCACAAAATAGAGGTGCACTGGAATGCCCTGTTGTGCTATAAATTACTGCTTGTATCAATGGCTTTTATGCATTGCTACAGGCTCGGGGGAGGTAAGCAACAATATGACAAGACGTGGTGGGGGAGTCCGTTTGATCGGGCATTTTCTGGGGGGCATTTTGGTGGGTATTCTATTGCCTGCTATGAGTGCTGTCGCCGGCGTCTATAACACCAAACACAATCTTGGCAGTAGCGGCCTGAATGCGGCCAGTAATTTTAGTGGCACAGAAGAGATCTGTGTCTTTTGCCACACCCCGCATGGCGGTGATGCGTCGGCGGCGGTCCCCATCTGGAACCGTCAGCTGGATGCGGGCGGTTTTCAAACCTATGATCAGATGGGTACCTCGACGCTGGATGCGAATGTTGAGCCGATCGGCTCTGTCTCGATTGCCTGCCTCTCTTGTCATGATGGCTCACAGGCGATGGATGCAGTCATTAATGAACCCGGTTCGCTCTCTGATAACCCCTCTTTTTCGGCGGGTGACTGGAGTGGGCAGGCGGCGGCTGTTCAGGGGCGAATAGGGCCGGTTGATGTGGTGACCAACCTGGGCAAAGACCTGACCAATGACCATCCTGTCGGGATTCAATATGCAGGTGGCGGTTATTCAGAGAGCTATCCGGAGGGGCGACCAAGGGTCGATATCGACTTTAACCCACCCACCTCAGAAGTACTAAGTACGGGGCGGGTGTGGTGGGTGGATAGTCGTGAGCATCCCGAGTCCTCTTTTAATAAACGCGATTTAAAGTTGTATTCCCGCGTAGGGACACGCGGTACAAATGTTGGTGAGCTACAGCCCTATGTGGAGTGTGCGTCGTGCCATGATCCGCATGTGGACTACAACCCGACATTTTTGAGGATTGATCCCGCTGGAAGTGCGGTCTGTCTGACTTGTCACGCAAAGTAAGTGATGATGATGAGATTGATGGCGTTATGGGTGGTGCTCGGCTTAGTGGCTGCGCCTGCATTGGCGGTGCAGCAAGAGACAGCCAAACAGCGCCAGTCGGCGCTTGCTGCCGATGTGTTTGCGGTGGTGGATGGTGATGTGATTACGCAGCAGACATTTGATACATTTTTACATGTGGGGAAACGACAGCGTTTTTACCATGGGGATATCCCCGAAGCGGAAGAGCTTGCATTTCGAAAAGAAGTGGCGCAGCGCTTGATTGAGCAGGTGTTAATGCGTGCAGCGGTGCGTGAAAGAGCGATACTGGCAGAGCCTGCGCAGGTGAAGGCGCAGTTGGCGGCCATTGAAGCGCGCTATGAGTCGCGGCCCCATTGGCAGGTGCAGCGAGAAGGGTTTATTGCGGAGTTATTGCCGCAGGTAGAAGAGCAAAGTCAGTTTGAGCAGCTTGAAGCTCAGGTGCGAAATGTGACTGCGTCGAGTGAGGCGGCAGTGATGGCTTATTATCAGGCCAACCCCGAGCAGTTTACGACGCCGGAGCGACTGCGTGTCTCGCTGATCTTGTTAGGCGTAGAGCCATGGGCACAGGCAGCGCAGTGGCAGGCGGCGATGGATGAGGCAGGGCGATTAATCAAGCGGTTACAGCAAGGTGGTGATTTTGTTGAGATGGCTCGCTTGCATTCAAGTGATGGCTCAGGACTTAAAGGCGGAGATTTGGGGTACGTTCACAAAGGAATGTTGGCGGAAGAGGCGCAGCAGGTGCTGGATAAAATGATGCCGGGGGAGGTGTCAGCTGCCATTCGTTTGCTAAAAGGTGTCGCGATATTCAGGGTTGATGAGCGGGTTTCGCCTGTGTTGAACCCGTTTGAGCGGGTTGCACCACGCGCACACGATCTGTATGTGCGTGAGCAGAGTGAAAAGAACTGGCGCGAATTTATAAGCGAGATGCGCAGTAGTGCGGATGTGCAGGTAAGAGATCCGTCGCTGTTGTTCATTAGCGATTAGTAGTAGGGGGTTGTTCTGATTATCATGCGGTCGTTGCAAGTCGTATTTGTGACGCTAGATCAATGTGGGCTTGATGGCTAGGGATACGGCATCTCGACGGCGTTTATACCTGATCGCCTCGATCGCGATGCTGTGCCCGCTCGCCGCGCCATTAGCCGCGCCGATTGATCTGTCGGGTGATGTTGGTTATGCCTACCGTTTGATGAAAGGTGATAATAACGAAACCGTGAGTAACCAGCTACGCGGCTCGATACGTGGTAGCTCTTACCTGTGGCAGCCGTGGATGGCGACAGTGGATGCCAATTTAAGGCTGACGCAGGATAATACCGACTACAGCCAGTCCGCGCGCGTAATAAACAACACTGCCTCGACACTGGTCACTGGTGAGCTAAATCTTAATGTGATTCCGCAGAGTCGTTTTCCGTTATCGATTTCGTATCATGCCAGTGATAGTAGGGTAGATACCACGAATACGATCATCGAATGTTTAAGGCTTGCTAACTCCGATGTATGTCTCGATACTCCGGTGGAGGTTGTGAATATTATCACCAGTCCATTGACCTCTGCCGGTAGCAGAGAGTTTTCAACCAAGCGATTTTCGCTTAGACAGAATATTAGAGCAGGTAAGAACAGTCGTTTAAAATGGAATTTTGATTCTAACCATTGGGACTCCAGTAATAGTGAAAAATATAGTGACTGGTTATTAGGTGGTAGCGCTGATTTTGGCTTTAATGACCATCGCTTTCAGTTGCGGGGGAGTTATAAATCCATTGATCGGGCTGTATTAAGCCAGGAAACAACGAATACTACGCTGAGTGGTGACCACTTTTATCACAGTCCGACTCGGGTGCTCAGGGTGGATACCTCTGCGGATTATTACCAGTATCAAACGAAAGGGGTGGAGTCCGATATTGTCTTTAGTAATGGTGAGATTGATACGACGAGTCTGCAGGCATCGAGCTTTCTCTTTTGGCGTCCCGTTGATCGAAAAGTGACTGCGAGTGCGGGTGTGCGGGTGTTTAATCTTACTAGTGATGCAATTTCAACCAACACCGCAGATACGGCGATTAGCAATGAAACACAGTTGCTGAGTCTTAATGCGACTGCGGGTGGGATGTATCAACATACAAAGAATGTCCGTTTTGATGGGAATGTGAATTTTTCCGTTAATGATAACGGTACAGAGGACAATAATGCGTATCTTGGGCGGCTGGGCGCGCTGCTGCAGTCTGATATCCATGAGATTCCTCTGGGGATGATGTATCAGTGGAATGCATCTGCCTCAGCTCAGACGCAAGGGGCCGACAGGAATAAGCACTACCATACGATGAGTGTTAATTTAGGGCATGACGCGAACCGCAGCTGGTTGAATGATGATAAAAGTTCCGCACTGCGGTTTGGGTGGAGTCAGGCGGTAAATGCTTCGCTTGAAAGTGGTGATGAGGATGCAAACTCGCAGCGGCTTGATCATTCGGTAAATGTCGGTTGGGATCGCTATGGCGCTCGGGACAGTACTTATTCTCAGTTGACTGTATCGGATGCGCGCACCTTAGGTGACAGTGAAAGTGATCAGCAGTTGGTGAATCTGCAGCTTTCTCGAACACAGAATATGACCCGACGTAGTACGCTATCGGGTAATATTACAGCACAAAGTGTGCGCCAGAAATTTTCTGGGCAGGATGAAAGTGAGGTATCAACGACAACGACTGGGACGATAAATTACCAGCTCAGCAGGGCGTTTGGTATCCCTCGTTTTCGTTATGGATTTGATGTTCGAGTGTCGCGAGCATCTAAGGATTCGGGGGTTGATCGTTCCGAATGGGAAAACCGACTGGATTATAGTGTCGGTCTAGTAGATACTAGGGTCAGTTGGCGCCTGATCGATGCTGGGGAGCAGGATTACACTTTGGTGTATTTTCAGGTTACACGACGTTTCTGACAGGCGCCGTAGGCCTCATATAATAAGAGTAAATTACGAGGAGAGAGTTTGATATGTCATCTAGGATCAAGCGTAATGTGTTGAAATCGATGATCATAGGGGTATTAGCGTATATGGGGGCTCTGGGGATCCCGCAACCTGCGCAAGCAGAGTATGCTGATATCGTGATCAATAATTATGCCGATGCCGCAGGAATGCGCCCTGCTGTTTTTCCGCATTGGTTCCACCGAATTCGTTTCCGTTGCAAGGTTTGCCATACAGACCTTGGCTTTGCGTTTAAAGCGGGTGGTAATAAAATTGATATGGCAAAAATTATCGATGGTAAGTTCTGCGGAGCCTGTCATAACGGTGAGATTTCATGGTCGGTAGAAAACTGTGCCATGTGCCATTCTGGAATACCGGGGCAACCAACCCATTTTCACGGCAGCACGGTGCAGCGTTTGATCGCACCGGCTTATAAGCCACTTCAAGCCACCGGCGCTAAGAAATAAGAGGAAGGCAAGCAATGAATTATAAAATTAAAGCTGTTTCCTTATCTTTAGCAATGCTGATGTCTGTGTTTGCGTGGAATGCACAGAGCTATGCAGATGAAGCGACAGGAGCGGAGCAATCACTACTGATGTTGGCTGAGGTTTCATCAGTCAATACCTTTAACGTTAACTTGAAGAAGCCTAAATCACGCAACCTTCCACCTGCGGAAGATGGCATTCATGATCCGGAAAATGAAGCAACTCACTCGTTGCAGCATCCTCTTGATGCCTATAAAGGGTTGCCAACAAGTGAATATGGCAACTATGTGGATTGGGTGAAGGCGCTTGACGAAGGTAAACTACGCCCGCGTTGGGATCGCTCTGATCCAAACGAAGAGCCGTTTGTACTTGATCTTGATATCGTGCGTCCTGTTAAGGCATCTGTGCCTGATGTGGTGTTTCCGCATCGTCAGCACACCGAGTGGCTTTACTGCTCGAACTGCCACCCGGCGATCTTTGTCCCGCAAAAAAATGCCAATCAAATTAGCATGTCGGCGATTCTCTTGGGACAGAAATGTGGCGTCTGCCACGGAAAGGTCTCCTTTCCAATCGAGACTAAGACCTGTCGTAAGTGTCACTCTAAGCCAAAACCAGCTGACTGGACGCCACCTTTGAGTGAAGCAACGCTGAAGAACCCCTGGAAATAACCGACATATTAGTCAGAGCTGTAACATATTCCAGAGATTGACAATTAACGCCGGGCAGTTTCTTCGCCCGGCGTTTTCTATAATGTGTTTCAGGCAAGATTAATTGTGCAGTTAATTTTAAGGAATTTGAAACCATGAAAATACCATTTAAGGTGCGTTTTCCAGTACGCATAGGGATAATCTCTATTCTGCTTGGTCTGGCAATGCCTAGTTATGCCTTCGATGATGATTGGGGTGATGGCGGGGCGCTTGAAATTGAACGTATTTTTGTGGTCACCGCTCAGGATAAGCCCGACACTCATCCGTTCTACGGGGTAGGCCATAAACGTGGTATGGATGTGGATGGCGTACCTGGAAAGGAGTTAGTGCTGACGCGAGGCAAGAGTTATGCCTTTCGAGTGGATACTGATATAAAACATGACTTCTATCTGTCAACAGAATCGGTAGGCTGGGGAGCCTCGGTGCTGGTAGAAGGGGTTGAAGGTAATTTTACCTATGACGGTATTGTTACCATCGAAACTGATAATAAAACACCCAAGGAATTTTTTTATGCGTGCCGTAACCACAAATACATGGGCGGCAAGATACATATTGCGAACGCAGGTGAAGAAGATAAGGTTGAGTTAGGCAAGATCGACATATCGAAACTGCCGCCTACGAAACCACCGAAACCTGTTTCGGAGCGAACGGTCAAGCAAAAAATTAGTTTTGCGGACATGTTTGTCAGCCAGTCGTCAGCGGCAAGGCGGGTTGGTAATAGTGATAATGATAAGGCCAAGGTGGCATACACCGATGCCCATGATCGTTTAAATAAAGCCAAGATAGCGTTGGATGCGGGTGATCTTGTGCTCGCGTTGTTTGAGGTCGATGAGGCACTTCGTTCAATGAGTACCGCTGCGCGTCTGGTGCCAACACCGGAGCAACTTGAAGAGCAGAAACGAAAATTCGTTGCTTTGCTGGAAGAGATCCGCGCCTTTGAAAAAGCTTATAAGCGTAACGTTGAGCGCCTGGAAAGAAGTGGTCGAACCGATGCGCGCGATGAACTGAGTTATGCAGAATTAGAAAGTACCATTGAAGCGGCAGAAAGCCTCTATGAGATGAAGGAAATTGTTGCGGCGAATCGTTTGATGAAAAATCTACAAAAAGCGATTACATCAGCATTGGGTAAGATGCTTGACAATACCACTGTGGTATATGATAAAAACTTTGAGACGCCACTGGAAGAGTTTGAATACGAGCTTGCGCGCTATCTTAGCTACGAAGAGTTAATTCCACTCGCGATTGAGCAGAAACGCCCTTCTAAGCGAGCGATTGAGTTGATGGATCAGTTTGTTGTTAAAGGCAAAGATATCTATCAGCAATCGAAACCAGTGGCTGAAGGGAAAGATTATAAAAATGCAATATTGATGTTACAGGGCGCAACATTTCAGTTACAACGCGCATTACGGATGGTGGGAGTGAGATAGCATGACGCAGGCCATGAGCGAACGATCGCAGAATACACTACCTATGAATGGTGGGTGGTGCGTGTTCGTACTGATGGCCTGTTTCTGTTTTAGTGCGCCAAGTAATGCGGCTGAGTCAGCGTTTACGGATGTCGCCAATCCATCAGGGCCCGGCATCACGGCAGTCTGGTCTCGTGGACTACATTTTCAGACTGAGGGTGAAGTGGTGCCGCTGGCCGAAGATGGCATTCATGATCCAACTAATGACGCGGTAAAGCTGTTACAGGAACCCTATGAAGCGATGGCTGAGTTTCCGCGAGATTCGCGGGGTATCATCGATTGGGTGCAGACGCTACGACAAGGATTGATTGATCCACGCATGAGCCTGACCGGGGAAGATGATATGTTTCCGGTGGATTTCGATATTATCTTTAAAAATACGGGTTCAATGCCTCATGTCCGTTTCCCGCATTTGCAACATACTGAGTGGCTGACTTGTGCTAATTGTCATCCATTGATCTTTATTCCTCAAAAAGGCGGTAACCCTGTTTCCATGTCTGCAATTATTCAGGGTGAATATTGCGGTGTGTGTCATGGTAAGGTCGCCTTTCCACCGACGATGAATTGCGGCCGATGTCACTCCGTTCCAAATCAAGCCAACTTGCGACGTTAATCGCACTGATATTCCCCCTCTTTATTGGAGGGTGCTCAATGCTGCCAAAAGATCCCGCTGCGAGCGCTATTAGTGCATCCACGCAACAGTCACTTTTTGGCTGGCGTGATATTGACGGCGGGGTCGAATCTGCATGGCCGGATCGCGCTGGTTTACCATCTGTTACTGGTCAGCGATACGTTCGTTTTGTGCGGCCGGTACAGGTAGCGGCACGCGGAAACTTTATCTTTGTGGTTGATGCCGGCACGGAACTGCTTTATCGCTACGATCTGAGTCGAAATAATTTGAAGGTTGTGCTGGATCTCAAAGGGGTCACCGCTGGCGAAGTGTCTGATTTATATGTTTACCCGGATCACTCGTTTCTACTGGTTGACCCTGATTCTGCGCGTGTGCTGTACTTTAGTCGTAATGGGCGTCTGATGCGTGTTTTTCAGGATGATTTAAATCTGGTTCGTCCTGTTGCGGCCGTCTATGATGAAGCGATGGGGCGAGTGTTGATTGCCGATGGTTCCAGTGATGACATTTTGGTGTTTACGACAACAGGCGAGTTACAGGGCGTGATTGGTACTCGTGGCGTTGCAGAAGGGCAGTTTTTAAACATTACGGCGATTACGACTGGTGCCGACGGCATTTATGTTACTGCGCGCCTTGGCCATCGACTACAGATAATGGGGCGTGATGGCTCGCATGTGAAATCATTTCAGTCTGATGCCGTGGTGTTTCCGCTGGCTGTCGCGGTTGATAGAAGTGGCAATACATTTGTGAGTGATTACCTTGATAACTCGATTAAGGTTTTTCAGGAAGGGCTATTTCTTGAAAGTATTGCTGGTTCCGGTGTTGCACCAGGCCGTTTTAAGCGGATTAGTGACCTGTGGTACGACGAAGGTTTTCTCTATGCGGTAGATAGCCTAAATGGGCGCATTCAGGTGCTAAGGGTCGAGGTGATAGAGCCTGAAACCGAAGCGTTTTCTGATGATGCTGTTGACCTGGAAACAGCGCTTCCTGTGGATGTTGGTGATCAACCTGTCGCTGCCGATGCGCTGTCGCCAGATGAGTCAACTGCTGAGACGGAACTGGAAGCAGCGCAGAGTGAGCTGGAAAAACTGCAGGCAGAGCTGGAAGCTGCTAGCTCAAAATTAGAGGCGGCGAAAGCGGACGTTGATAATCAGCCTGCTGAAGTGCCTGTTGCTGCTGAAGCTGTTTCTGTTGAGCCGGCTCAAGTGATTGATTCACCAGGCAGCGGAATTCAGGAATAAATATTGAATGATTTTTAATCCCCGCTATTGGCTGGTCGCGCTGTTGTGCCTGATTCTTTCAGGTTGTGCCTCCGCGCCTGCTGTACTGAAGTACGATCTTGATGATATGGCGGGTGTTGTTTGGCCAACTTCGCCGGAGGTTGCACGCTATCAATATGTTGGGCAGCTAACTGGCGAAGAGAATTTTATCAATTCGGATAACGATGTTTCAATGGGGCGTAAGGTATTTGAGTGGGTTGTGGGGGTTATGACTGGAGAAACCTCCCCTACGGTCTTACAGCGTCCCCAAGCTGGTACGGTAGATCGCGATGGCCGTATTTATGTCACTGACGTGAGTCGTGCAGCAGTATATGTGTTTGATGGGCTGGGCGGTCGACTGGATGTGTGGGAGATGGCGGGTGAAGCGTTACGTTTTCAAACACCCGTTGGTATAGCGGTGATTGAAAAAGCAGAAGGTATGCGTGAAATTCTAGTGGTAGATGCGGATCTTAAGCGTGTTGTTGTGCTGGATCAGAGCGGTGTGCCGCTGCGGCACTTTGGCACGGATGTATTGAAACGACCGACTGGGCTGGCGCGAGATCCGCAGAGCGGTCAGCTCTATGTAGCAGATACCCATGGACATGATATTAAGGTGTTTAGCGCTGAAGGGGTATTGCTTAAGACGCTAGGTGTGAGCGCCCGCGGGGAAGGGCCGGGGCAATTCAACTCACCTACTCACCTTACTTTTGCGGCGGGTCAACTGTATGTGACCGACACGCTCAATTCCCGGGTGAAGATCTTTACCGCGGATGGTGAGCTTGTGCGCATTTTTGGGCGGCGCGGGCTTTTTATCGGCGACTTGCCGCGCCCCAAAGGGTTGGCGGTTGATAAAGACGGCAACATCTATGTGGTGGAATCCTATTATGATCATCTGTTAGTATTCAATGGCGAAGGGAATCTACTTTTGCCGATTGGCGGTTCGGGTAGTGGCATAGGGGAGTTTTACCTACCCGCAGGCGTCTGGACTGATCACCGTGACAGGGTATATGTGGCCGATAGTTTCAATGGTCGAGTCGTGATATTGCAATATTTGGGGGGGGCATGAGACGTCATTTCACAGGCACGTTATTGATCCTGTTTACTGTTGTATCAATGGCAGAGTCTGCTTATGCTGCGCGCATCTCAGATATTGCAAACACAAAACATAATTTTTCGGCGACAGTTGCACCGAGTGAGACACCACGCAATGCACAGGCGGTCTCTGAATCTCAGATTTGCGCATTTTGCCATACACCGCATGGTGCGACTAATGAAGCCCGCACGCCGCTCTGGAATCGCACGCTATCAAGTGCGACCTATGCGCCCTATAACTCAAGTTCACTGGATGCAACTGACCTTGGGCAGCCAGAGGGCAAGTCTAAACTCTGCTTGTCATGCCATGATGGCACGTTGGCACTTGGCTCGGTCAATGTATTAAATCGCGAAGAACTAAAAAAAGAGGGGCGAGAAATTCCTTTTCAGGGAACACGTCCCGATGGCACTATTCCAGATGGCCATGGTGAGTCAACAGGCTTTACGCGCCGTATTGGTGTTGATTTAACCAATGACCACCCGATTTCATTTACTTTTGATAGTGCCCAGGCCGCGCGTGATGGTGAGCTCTATAACCCCGAAGTTGAGTTGCATATTAGAGAGCGTTCCGCAGGAAATGGGCCTCCTTTCCCGCAGTCACAACATACGGGTGTAGCGGGGTATTTGCCGCTGGAAGATGGTCAGGTGGAGTGTGTCACCTGTCATGACCCGCATATTCGGTCGGATGATCCGAACGAAGGCAACATTAAGTTCTTACGTGTCAACCGTATGCAACGGCACGCAGAGCCGATTGATGGGCAGTTCAATGCTGATAACGACATCATCTGTATCTCCTGCCACGATAAAGAGGGCTGGGTTGGCTCTGCGCATGCTAACCGTTTAGCTGCGGATGAAACCTATCAACTGCCAGCAGGTAACCTGCGTGAATTTCCGCGTGATACGCAGGTATGGCAAGCGTCATGTCTGAATTGTCATGATCCACACACGGTTGAAGGCTCACGTCGAATTTTGCGTGAGGGTACTGATGGGCCGACCAGGATTGACCCGGTGACAGGCGGTAAATTTAAGCAAGGCGGTGAGCATGCGATTGAAGAGGTCTGCTTTGCATGCCACTCACCGGATGGTGATGTGTTAGTGGGTCAGGGGAGTGTTGGTTTTCAAGTGCCGAATGTTAAGACTGATTTTGTGACGCCTGGTAACACCCATATGCCGCTGCAGAGCGCAGATCAACGGGCTGGTCGTGAAGTGCATTCGATTGGTAGTGGCAGGGATGGTGTCGAAGGAAAAACACGCGGCCAGGACTTTGTTGAATCCCCGGAGATGATGGGCAAGGGGAATTTGATGAACCGGCATGTGGAGTGTACCGATTGCCATAACCCACATCGTGTCGCGAAAAATCGAATGTTTAATGCAGACAATGCGATCCCAGATGTAGAAGGAACACATCCGCACACACCGGCTGATCTTGCCGCGCATGGCTTGACGATGCATTCCAATCTTGCGTCGGGAGTATTACGAGGTATTTCGGGCGTTGAGCCTGTGTATGCTTCAGCTGCTTTTGGCAGTGAACCGGTGGATTTTACGCTGAAACGTGGTGATCCTGGCACTGGCGGCAGTACCGATGTTAGCGCGCCTTATGTCACGCGTGAGTACCAAGTCTGTCTTAAATGCCACTCAAATTACTCCTATGACAGGCCGCCGCCTTTAGGGCTGCATGGTGGCAGTACTGCGCCGGGTACGAATGCGATGTTTGAATACACTAATCAGGCAATGGAGTATCAAGCGCCTCCTTCTCATATGGGGGAGACGAATTCATCTCCAGCCCCTGGCTGGGGACCGCATGTCGGGGTCGACGGCGGAGGTAATAGTGTTGATTTTGAAGCAAACAACCACCGTTCATGGCATCCGGTGATGGATAGAACTGGGCGCACGGCTGGCCCTGGCTCTTCTACTGGTGGTGAACGAAATGCGGCTTCTGATGTCTGGCGTACGCCCTTTAACATTGATGGTGCCGTTGGTAATCAAACGATGTATTGCACCGATTGCCACGGCAATAATACAGCGAGTGATACAGTGATCCCGAATGGTGGTGTTAATGGTGAAGTCTGGGGGCCGCATGGCTCGCAAAATAATTTTCTATTAAAAGGGCCCTGGGATGATAATACGGGGCGAGAGCAACCCAATGGACTCTGTTTCAGGTGCCACGACTTCAATCAGTATGGACGTGATGTTCGGGGTGCAACCAGAAATGCTGAATTATTGCCTGGCCCACCCGCGCTTGCTAGTGGATTTAAATTAATAAGTGATTCGAATGAGGGTTGTATCAACTTTAAACTGCAAAACTTGCATCTTGGGCACAACAACACAGTGGGCGGCGGTGTGAGCAGGTTTCGCTGCACGCTTTGCCATATTGCGGTGCCTCATGGCTGGAAAAATAAAGTATTCCTCGCGAACCTAAATGATGTTGGGCTTGAAGCCAGCCTGGCACCGGGTACTCAGGTGAGGTATCGGGGGTTTGCGGGTAATACAAATAAAGCGAATGGCACAGGGCGCTACTACGCTGGCCCGTATTACAATGGCGCGGCATTAAAAATAAACACCTTTTCGCGCAGTGGTGCCTGGATTGTGACAGGTTGTGGCTCATCTGGTGACCCTGGAAATGGTCGGCTTGGGTTTGGCTGGATGACAAGTACTGACGAATCATGCGCATCACTGCCATAAGCGGAGTGCTGCGCCGTTTAGCATCAACCAGGCTAACACTATTATGGATGTTGCTGTTAGCGCTTGGTGCGGCACTTAGTTACGATAATCCAGAGGATACTTCGATCTGGGTTTTGATTGTGCCGATGTTGTTGCTAGCCGTTAATCTGATTGCGGCGATTATCAGTAATCCTCGAATCAATCGACGAGGTGGTCTGCTGGTGTTTCATCTGGGCTTATTAAGCATTGTCGTATTGGCAGCGATTGGTCGTCTGACCCACATGGATGGACGTGTTGAAATTATTTCCGGTGCAGCGTTTTCACCGGAGCTCGTCACCGATGTACATAGTGGGCCCTGGCACAATGGTGCACTTGCCGATGTGAGTTTTGTGCAGGGCCCCTTTACGGTTGAGTACCGCCCTCAGATAATGCGAGGCCTTACCCACAGTCAGGTTGCCCTTTCCGATAATGAAGGTGGCTGGCGTGAGGTGGTAGTGGGTGATGATCGCCCGCTTCTGGTGGAGGGCTACCGTTTTTATACCACCTTCAATAAAGGGTTCGCCCCAATATTAAGCTGGACCAGTCAGAATGGACGAGTGACCGAAACGGGTGCGGTTCATATGCCTTCATACCCATTATTTGATTTTAAACAGTCAAATAGCTGGACACCTCAGGGTGGTGATGAAATTAAATTTTGGTTGCAGTTAGAGGCTGGCCTTACCGCGGAAGAGGCATGGGTACTTGATGGGCGGCATGCGACTGGCACATTGGTGGTTAATGTATCTGGCGTTCGTACGGAATTATTACCGGGGCAGCGTGTCGAAATGGCGGGCGGTACCTTGCGTTATGAGCAGCTCACCACATGGATGGGCTACAAACTATTTTATGACCCGACACTGCAGTGGATGTTTCTCGCAGCGTTCATCACGATTGGTGGGCTTAGTGCTCATTTTTGGCGAAAATTGGCGGCAGAACCGCTGGGACTGGATGATGCGTTACGACATGAAAAACGACATGCAAAAAAACCACTGCCAGCATCGCGTTCGGCAGCGTAGCGGTGTAAGGAGAATGGAACGATGACAGAATTACCATGGTTATACGCAGGCCTAGCGGCCTACGCATTGGCAGTACTAGTCGCATTTGTAGGCGTTGGGCGACTAGGGGCAACGATGGCGACTGTCGGCGGGGTAGGCAGCATCAGTGAAAGCCAGCGCAACAATGAAAGACTGGTGCTTTCATTGATGGCTACGAGTGTTATTTTACTGACGATTACACTAGCTGATCGTTGGCTGCGCATTGGTCATGGCCCATTTGTGAACCTGTTTGAATTGTTAATCAGCCAGCTATTTAGCCTTGGTCTGGTCTATACCATCGCCTACTGGCTCATCCCGGTACTAAGAACCACATCAGTGGTGGTGTTGCCGTTGATGGGGGTATTAGCCGTGTGGGTACTAGTGATTGAGCCGTCTGATAGTGTTTTTCCACCCACCTATCACAATCCGTGGCTATGGGCGCATGTTGGCTTCGGCAAATTTTTCCTTGCATTCTGTTTGATTGGCACCGGTTTGGCCGGGGTGATGCTACTGCGTAGCTACGCGTTCTTTAGCAAACTGTTTCGACATCTACCCGATAATGTCATCCTTGATAAACTGGCGTGGCGCTTTATGCTGCTTGCGCTGGTGTTTGATAGCTTAATGTTGTGTGCTGGCGCCGTTTGGGCGCAGGATGCATGGGGGCGTTACTGGGCGTGGGATGCGCTGGAGACCTCTTCATTTCTTAACTGGCTATTGTTAGGCGCATCGATTCATGCGCGCACAACCTATAATGTTCCAATACGGTTGGGTGCAGTTCTGATTATCAGTGTCCTTGTTTTTGCATTTGTCACCTATTTTGGCACACCCTTCTACAGTGAAGCGGCACACAAAGGTGTGATCTAACTGAGTCGATGGCGGACGTGGATAAGAAAAAAAATAGTAATGAAACAACGGTCACCACACTTTCACTGTTAATGGTCGTGATTATCAGTGCCGCGATTGTGATGCTGATGATGCAGGACGACCCAGGTCAGGCAGGCGCATCAATCACGCTGGAAGCGTTACAGACATCACCGATCCCCCAGCTATCATCGACACCTGTAGATGATGCAGTGCCATCGGCAAAAATAGCAACGCCAGTGGTTGCTACTGATACTGTGTCGCCTACCGAACCGCAAATACCAGCACCACAAGCGACTGCACCTCAAACAGAAGATGAGAAGCGCATGGCTGAAATTACCACTCGTTTTGAACAGGCGGTGGTGATGCTGCATGCCAAACAATATGAACATGCCGCAACCGCACTGCATCGCGTGATGGCATTGTCGCCTCGTATGCCAGAGGTCTATGTGAATATGGGGTATGCCAAACTAGGGCAGGCGTTGCCAAAAGAGGCGCTACTCTTTTTTGAAACTGCAACACAACTAAAACCGGAGCAGGCGAATGCCTATTGGGGGATGGCCGTTGCGCTGGAAAGTAGTGGTGACCTTGCGGGTGCCCTAGGTGCAATGCGTACCTTTCTGCATCTCTCATCAGGTGATGACAACTTTGCACGTCGTGCGCGCTCTGCACTATGGGAGTGGGAAGAGGCGTTGGCACGAGGGCCACTGCCTGAAGCAGAAAAAGCGTTCCTTGAGCGAGGTGCATTGCAGTGGGAGTCTCGCAATACGCCGCGTGATGATGCTGGTAGTGGTGAACAAGCGTTGCAAGTACAACCCATTCAGTAGCGTATTGACTAATGGCTACCTCTATTCATTCATGAACGCGCAGCTTAAATTCCAAATCCGCCATGCCCAGAATTAATAGAGGTGCCCTAATGAAACGCCTGACGATAACTATCTTGAGCCTCTTTTTTGTTGCCATTACGGCTCAGGTAACGGCTGCCCCAACGCAGCAATTTTTTCAAAAGGGTGTGCACTATAAAGAGGTCGATGGCGCACAATCGAGTTACCAGGGTGAGAAGGTCGAAGTGCTGGAGCTGTTATGGTACGGCTGTCAAACCTGCTATGTGATTCAGGGCGGGCTCGAAAATTGGGTCGCAGGTGCTGGTAATACAATTAATTATCGCCGTATGCCAGCAGTTGTACACGATAATATGATGCTCCTTGCTCGTGCCTTTTATGCCGCAGAGGTACTGGGGGTCATGAGCAAAATCCATAAACCGCTGTTTTCTGCGGTTCATGAGTCGCGCCGTCAACTGGTAACAGAAACGGCCGTGGCTGAGTTTTTTGTTGAGCAAGGGGTCGCAGAAAAAGATTTTACGCGCGCGCTGAATAGCGCATACGTCAATGGCAAGATTCGTCGTTCACGGATTATGAGTCAACGTTATGGTATTCAGGGTGCACCATCCATCATCGTTGATAGCAAGTATCTGGTTGACCCTTCCCTGGTACGCAGCCCAGAAGAGTTTATTGATGTGGTTGGTTTTTTGGTGAATAAGGTCAGGACGACTGTCAGGGAAAAGTGATCTTGTTCGGAGATGAATCGCCCCAAAGGAGAGGCGCGTAAAATATGATTGAATACGACAAGTTCTATAAATCGCTCAAGCAGCTGGAACTGCAGAATGAAAACCACTTGACTCTGGATAGTCATCTGCCTGATCTGATTCAGGAGGCCGTCGCCGAGTCAGTGATACAGCGCTTTGAAACCTGTTACAACTGTATGTGGAAAGTGCTAAAGCGTTACCTGGTAGATGAAGTTGGTTTGCCGGATGTGCCCAACACCCAAGTTTGGGTCTATGGTTCCCGGGTAAAAGGCTCTGCCAGACCGAGTTCAGACCTGGACATGGTAGTGTTCGCTTCCCCGCAGCAATCAACAGATGTGTTTCTTTTGAAAGAAGCGCTAGATGAGAGTGATTTGCTGTTCAAGGTAGATCTGTTTGTCTGGGATGAAGTGCCAGAGCAGTTTCGCAAGAATATTACAGCGGAGCACTGTGTGCTGGTGGGGGCGTAGTGCTGTTTGAATAGCTGGTTTACTATCTGTATAGAACAATTGCGTAAAGGTCTTCAATAGTCATAATGAATAAAAATGTAGTTTGGCATCATGCGACTGTGACGCGTAAAAGGCGTGAGGAATTAAATAAGCATAAAGCGGTCATGCTCTGGTTTACAGGGCTTTCTGGTGCTGGTAAATCTACTTTGGCTCACGCATTGGAAGAGAAACTGCACCAGATGGGATGCAGAACTTACGTCTATGATGGCGATAATGTTCGCCATGGTCTGTGTAGTGACCTGGGGTTTAGTGATGCGGATAGAACCGAAAATATCCGTCGAATAGGTGAGATGGCAAAGCTTACAGTCGATGCTGGTCTTATTACGATAGCTGCTTTTATATCGCCGATTAGAGAAGACCGAGCGCGCGTAAGAAATTTATTTAATGTTGGTGAATTTATTGAAGTATATTGTCGTTGTTCACTTGATGTGTGTGAAAAGAGAGATGTTAAGGGATTGTACAAGCGTGCGCGGGCGGGAGAGATAGCTGATTTTACAGGCATCTCGTCTGTTTATGATGAGCCGTTGAATGCGGATTTGGTTATTGATACTGATGTTTTGTCGGTTGATGAAAGTATGGTGAAAATTATTCATTTGATGACTAATAACGGGGTTTTTCTTCTGGAGTAAGGTGAAGTAGTTTCTGTATTTGGGGCTGAGAGCTACTTGGTGAATTTGAATTCTGTCCTAGAAATATGAATCATAGGGCCTGTTTGTTGGGCCGGTTTCTAGCGTAGCCAAGCCATGAGGCGTCATGAATCAGCTCGTCTACTGTCGGTGGTAATCTAAAACGTGGCAGTTGGTATAGATATTTTGTCGATTTCATCCTGTTTTCTGCTTGTGCTGGATAAGCAGATACAGCACCTATAAAACCAGCTTTTTTAAGTATAGAAATTTCGCGTGGGCCGTAATCGCAATAGCGTCCAGTGGGGTAACAGAATACAGGTGAAGGTGAAACAAGCTCCTGTTTTATTCTTTGCCATGAATTGATGATTTCTGCCTCAGCATTATTGGCGCTGAGTTTCGAGAGAATTCGGTGGCTCACAGTATGTGGAGCAAAAAGGATGCCTTTTTTTTCGTATTCGCGAGCCATATCCCATGTCATTGGTTTGAAGCCTGCCGGTGGCGTGTCGGGTAATATACAGTCTGTAACATGCGCCAGCAGGCTTAATGTCTCATCTACCTTTTCAGCAGATAGCACCTTGACTGTATTCCGGATAACCCTGATTGCATCACGTCTATTTCTGTGGCTGTTTAGCGGTAATTTAAGGTGTGTATCAGCCAAGGTGAAATCTAAAAAGTCTTTTTTTGAATGATTAACTAAATACGATATCTTGTCATCCCAAGGCCACAGCTTTCCATCTAGCATGCCTGTGATCAGAAAAATGGTAGCGGGGCAATTAAACTCTAGAAATATAGGGGCAGCAACTTCAACCTGGTCGGCAAAGCCATCATCAATCGTAAAAACAACATTTTTTGGCGGTAGAGGTCTATTGTCCTTAAGCGCTATGAGAAGTGCCTCGAGTGAAATAAAGGTGAAGCCATTTTCTGATAAATACCACAAACATTGGCGTAAATGATCTGCGGAGGTGCCAGCGCAAGCGAGAGAGTCGCTTTCAAAACGGTGAAGCATGAAAATAGGTACGCCGCTTCCAAATGTTTTAGCTGCAATAGCTGAAACCAGGGGCGTTGTTAAAGAAGAGATGAGTAGGTTTTTTAGTGTCTGTTTCATTTTACTGATTACCCAAAACTAAAACCAGCCAGAGATGCGAGCAAGAAAAGCAATCTCATCTTTGGCGATGTCTTCATGAATGCCAATGCGCTGTAACAAATGATGGTCAGTTTTACTGGAGTTCCATCCGCTATTGGTTGTCACAGCACCTAAATACTGTTGCCTGACAATGGTAAGCGCTTCCTGCGAGTAGTCGCCATTGGGAAAGCAAAAGGTTTTCACCGGCAAGCCAGTGAATGCTTCGATTTTATTTTTACTGCTTATGATTTCCTTTTCAAGTGTTTTTGTCGGTGTTTGATGGTTAAGCCGGATATGATGGCAAGTATGGCTACCAACATCAATAAGCCCTGTGTCAGTCATCTCTGAAACTTGCTCCCAATTCATGAGCGCAGGCTGGTACTGGCTCTCATCCAGACCTAAATCTTTCGTAATAATATCTAGTAGCGCATGGGCTTTCTGGTCGGAGAACCCCTTGGTATGTGCGATTAACTGTGTAAGCTCTTCTTGTGTTGGTGCAATGTCATTAAACCGGTAATCAGTACGTGCCGCTTTAAGCCAGCCTATGCTGGGGTTTAACCAATAGCCTGGGCTCTTTTCAGCTATCTCAGTAACGGTGCGGGCCAGCCGCTCTGGCCAAAACATTTTGTTTGTTCCAATCATGTCGGAAACCAGGAAGATAGTGGCGGGAATAGCCATCTCTTGTAATATCGGGAACGCGTACTCGTAGTTGTCCCGCCAGCCGTCATCGAAGGTAATCACGCATGACTTTTTTGGCAATGGAAAGCCTTTTGATTGTCGTTCGATCCACTCTGATAGTTGAATAAACTGAAAGTGTTTAGCGAGTACCTCTAGGTTTTTTTTGAAGGTAGCCGGCGACACTAGCATACCGGGCTCTTCAAAACGGATCCTTTCGTCATGATCAGGTATGACTCGGTGGTACATAAGAACCAATAATTGCTCATCACTTGATGAACGTACATGGTTACCAAATTTGGCCGCAATGTGATGTAGACTGCGCTTAATAATGAATTTAAGTGGATTGGGCTTTATCATGTGAAAATTATACCTATGATTTTATATAGGAATTATACTTGATTACAGTGGCATTTGATCAGATCACTACCCATTGAAATATGAGACAGAAAAAACAATGAAAACAATTCTCCACTTAATCGATACTACAGGCCCAGGGGGCGCCGAAACAATCTTTATTGACTTGGCGACACGTCTTCCCAAAGATGAATATCGCTCGATAGTCGTAATTAGAGGAAAGGGCTGGGTCTATGACGAGCTTTGTCGTCGAGGAATCTCACCTGTTCTAATTGATGCAAAAGGTTCTTTTAATTGGCGTTATTTATTTAGGCTCTGCAAGTTGATCAAGCAGGAAAAAGTGGGCTTGATTCAGTCACACCTCTTGGGATCCAATGTATATAGCTCTCTGGCTGGCTTGCTGACTAGAACCCCTGTTGTTGCAACCTTTCATGGCGCGGTTGATGTTGGTGATGAGGAGCGCTTTAAGTGGTTAAAGTTTATGGTAATAAACTCCGGATCCAGAAGCGTTGTTGCGGTGTCAGATAATCTTCGACGAGACCTTATGGCGAGGACGCCGATTAAGCAAAAGAAGATTAAAGTTATTTACAATGGGATAAGCACAGCCGATTTTCAGCGGCCTCATAATAATGATATCCGTAAACAATTTGGCTGGTCTAATGAGAGTGTCATTATTGGTAGTTTAGGTAATATACGTACCGCTAAGGGCTATGATATTTTACTACGTGCGGCCGCACTGCTTAAAAACAATGCGACTTCTTTTCAGTTTGTTATTGCAGGGCAAGGTGCTGGTGGCTTATATGACCGGCTTCTTGAGCTAAGAGCCGAGCTAGGCCTTGACGAAACGGTTCATTTCTTTGGCTTTGTTGATGACCCCGCTGCTTATCTGGCTAATCTGGATTTCTTTTTACTTTCTTCAACGTCTGAAGGATTTTCGATAGCGACTATTCAGGCAATGGCAAGTAAGTTGCCAATTTTAGCGACTAGAAGTGGGGGGCCGGAGGAAATTATTACTCATGGTGAAAATGGTTGGTTGATTGAGGTGGGGAATCCTCAGGCAATGGCCGAAGGCATAGAGCGACTTGTTACAGATAAAGACCTAGCGACTACTTTAGCAAAGAAGGGCAATAAGCATGTAATGCAAACTTTTGATATAGGCGTTATGTTGTCAGCTTACAAGGCTTTATATGAGATTTAACATTTGTGGGGGGCCTGATAAGCATTCAAAAAGTTGTCTGATGTGATTACTTTAATATGTTTTTCAGGTATTGCCTGCATTCCCAAAAAAAAGGCCGCATGTCATGCCAGCGGTTTACTTCGTGCTTTGTTTTGAAAGGGCTGGGCGTGCAAAAACAAGCAACTGCTTGCAGCTTATTACCGATGGTTGAGCCTTTATCTTTTAATGTTAGATACAAATTATCAAGATCACCTAGTAGCCAGCGCAACCGAATGCCTGTTTTGTAGTGTGTTATGGGTTTAGGTGGCTGAGAGCATGTCATCTGATAGAGTAGCCATGGGAAATCTACCCCGGCATCGATGGCGAGCTGTAATGAGCCCCAGAAGCGGGTGTTGATTTCCATCAAATATGGAGTGCCGTCTTTAGCCACTTTAAATTCAACCATGGCTGCACCGTGCCAGTTAACGGCATTCAGCAGGGATTCGGCGTGTTTTTGAAGTATAGGGTTAACTTCGGTGCTTTCCGAGAGAACACTGACCCCGCCCCTAGGTGGCTTTTCGCGCAAGCGTTTATGGCTAAAAAAAGCGATAGGCTCGCCATTATTATAGATAGAAAAAACACCTTGGCCTTGCCCAGGGACGCATTCCTGTAACATGAATTCATGAGCCTGAAATGCCGGGTCAGTCGCTAATATTGTGTGCGCGTCCTGGGCGCTTTCAGCAAATCTTACGCTAGTGTGCAGCCAAACTTTCTTTGTCTGAACCCATGATTTCCCTGGTTTGAGTACAATAGGGTATGAGAGATCCTCCAGCATAACGGGTAAGTTTTCAGGATTTTCAGCGAACCACGTACGTGGAATAGGTACACCAAGCGTCTGAGCCAGCTTCATTAATTCGCATTTGTTTGATAGAGAGTCAATAGTGGCAATATCGGCGAGTGGTAACTGAGTGTGGTCAGGAAGCATATCTTTGTAACGTAATAATAGCGTTGAAGTCAGCTCTGTCATGGGTAGAATGAGGTAAAGATTCTCAGTGTTAGCCAATTCAGCAATTGTCGCAATGAATTCTTTAGGGTTTGTACTCGGGCTAGGGTAGTTCTGGTACCTGGAAGAGAACCGAGAGCTGCCAGCAAGGGAGCTTGGGGTCTCATCTGCAGTGATGATGCTTAATCCCTGTTTTCCCAGTGAGCGAGTGACAGCTAGTGCACTTCGTTGATTGGCGTCTAATATTAGAAGTTGTTTCATGCCTGAATAATCATGGTATTCTAAGGTTTATTTAGAGGTACCGATTATAGGGTTCTTTCCAGTTGTTACAATAGCTGGGGTTTAATATGTGGTAGATTAATTTGATATGTTAAGTAAAGAATCAATTACTAATAGATTTGGCTCTCGTAGAGGGTTTTTTCGTCACTATCAATATAGCTTGCAAAATAAGCTAGGACGATATCGGTCTTATAAAGATATTGATTGGGGCCGAGTAGAAAGGCTGGTTTTTGTCTGCAAGGGTAATATATGTCGTAGTGCTTTTGCAGAGGCTGTTGCCAAGAGTGAAGGTTTGAATGCGATTTCATGTGGCATTGATACTATTGAAAATGCACCCGCGAATGAAAGAGCGATGAGCGTAGCTCAAAAATTTGGGTATAATCTAGTTGATCATAAAACAACACCAATACAGCAGCTTACCTTTAGTCAAACTGATTTGCTTGTTGCGATGGAGCCACCGCAAGGCAAGTTTTTGGAGGAGCATCTTGGTAGGCGATATCCCTGCACTCTGTTAGGGTTGTGGTTTATTCCGTCCCGTCCATATATTCATGACCCTTATGACCGCAGTTTGATTTATTTTGAAAATTGCTTCCATTGCATTGAAGAGTCGGTTTATAAAATTGTCAGCTTCATTAAGGAAACAAGCAAAATTCGTTGATCTTTAATGAGTTTAAAATTTGTTCAAAAAAACGATAGTACTTTACTATGGTTCAGCATTTCTTTACTGGCACGAGCGTGGGGTAGTTTGTTGTTGTTAATCGGCCTAATATAGCAGACAATATAAGCAGGCCTGTTTTATTGTCGTTAAGCAATATAATTGATCGTGATGCCATCCTTTAACGAGGGCCTACATAACGCCAATGGTTTGGTTTTTTATATCAGGTTCGAACTCACCCAGCGTGCAATGTCATGAATCCAATAGTCTTTGAATATTATAAGAATGATATTCTTTTCAAACATAAGCGATCTATTTCTGCAGCGCTAGGTCTTGTCGGCGCTATCTTATTATTCGTCCTGAGTAATAAGTCTCGTGCAGCCAGTTTGTTGATGAAGTCTTATCGGATCTACAATAGAAAATCGATCCTAAATCTCTTGGCCAAAAAAGATCTTCTTCGTGATGATATTTTGTTGCCGCAATTTTCAAATGCTACCGACATAGAAGGGGCTGCAGGTCGGACTATTATCATAAAATACCCAGTTATTAAAGGTGATGATATTGAGTCCAAAGGGATTTTAATTATTACTTTTACCAATACATTTGGTTTTTACTTGAGAGAGGTCAATATTGAATTGCTCTCAAAATATTTTCATATCGTTTTGGAGCCTAGTTGGTCGGGGTATTTGGATGCAGATATAGTGGGGTGGGCAAATAAAACCAGTGATAATATTTATGTTCAGGCCACGGAACTTCAAGATCGCGTACTGTTAAATGAATTACGCACTAATTTAAAGGCAGTCTCTTTTGGGGCGAGTGATTGGGTTGATTTTCAGTTGTTCAGTCCTGAGAATACGGAAAAATACTATGATTCTGTATATGTGGCGAATACAAACCCTATTAAAAGAATTGTTCGATATCTGAAAGCGATTAAAAATATTACGCAGGAAATTCCTGACTATCGAGGCTGCCTTGTTTGTGCTGGCTGGGGTAATAGCTCTATAGATCAAATTAAAGAATTAGCAGCAGAGCTAGGCATAGAGAATAATATTGATATGATGTTCTCTTTGCGAAAAGAGCAACTGCGAACGGTGTTGAGTAAAAGCAAGGCTAATGTTTTACTTTCTTTCAAAGAAGGTAGTAATAGAAGTATGTATGAATCAATGTTTGTAGATATTCCTGTTATCTGCTTGACGGAAAATATCGGCACCAATAAGTCGTATATTAATGAATATACAGGCTTGTTGGTTTCTGATGGTGCACTTGAAAATGCACTAATTGATATGCGAAAAACATGGTGGCAATTTTCACCAAGGAAGTGGGCCTTGGATAATATATCGCCCATTCAAACAACTGCAAAGCTCATTGGTGCGATAAGTAACTATGATCAAGTAGATGTTAGCGATTGGAAGCCAAAAATAAAAGTAAATAATCCTGAAGCGAATTATTTTCATCATTCAAAAGCAGATTGTTTGATATTAAACATAAGTTTATTAACTGTTTTTTTAAGCGGCGAGGCAAAGGATTCTGTGTCTAGTAAGATGAAGTCTCTAGAATATATATTTGATGCTTTATTTAAAGTAGCCCCGCCTTAATCTGAAGGCTTTTATTCTAAGGTGGATGCTGTTGTTTGAGAAAAATTATAGCTTATATGTCTTCTCACATAAAAAATCAGGCGCAGATATATTTTTCCTTTGGATTTTCTCTGCTCGTATTTGTCTAGCTTTAAGGAATAATTGATATAGAGGGTAGACTCTATGGTGATAAATAAAATCCTTAACCCAGCCCCTTATGTTAGAGCTTTTATCCTGCTTTTCATTTACAACGCTTAAAAATTCAGCATGTATTACAGGAAAAGGATAGACCACCTTTAATCCAGTGAAATACCCACTGGATGTGTAATGTGCCCAGTCATCAGCTATAGTTTTAACAGGCGTAATTTTATCTGCAAAACTAGCTGCTTTTTCTTTAGATATAAAATAGGCTTGCGCTCCATATATTCTGTTTGTGTTCGAAACCGTTACAAGCCCATAGCTTAACGCCAAGTCTTGATGTTTGCTGAAGACAACAGGCTTGAATATGCAGGTATATAGTAATGTAATGTCCTCGGGCTCGCCTTTCATTTGCAACTCATTAAGAATCAGTGGTAAATTTGAGCCAAGAATGATGTCATCTTCAATAATTAGCCCGTAGTCATATACTTGATCATTTGCTAGGGTTTTACATGCTTTAGAATGGCTTATTGCGCAAGCAACCTCGCCTCTAGAGAGGTCTTGCTCATATATGCGATTATTATTTACTTCTTGTAATTCACTATTCGTAATATTACGAGCATCGTGAGCTTCAATAAATTGATAATCAAGATTAAGTTTTTCTAGCTGTTTTTCCATGAACTTTCTTCGCTCAGTGGCTCTTGCTAAGCTTACAATATAAACTTTGATAGGCATTTTAATGGGCCCATGTCCTGTGTATGCAGTGTTCAATAATAGCCATAGAAAGGCATATCCTTTATTTAGTATAATATTGGAGTCACCTTTCGGCTCTCAGTTTGTCAGTTGCGCTATTTACTACCGTGAATGTAGTGGTAATGTATAATGCAATTGTATACATCTCAAACTAATCTCGTGAAAAAGCATGCTGAACCTTACCTAGTTAGCAGCTTAATACTGGCCTATACTCTCAATAAAATTTGTTCAAATTCCACCGCAAAATTTAGTAGATTATTTTCATTTTCAATTTTCTTTCTTGCGGCAGCACCTATCGTGTTACGTCTTTCCTCATTGGCAGAAAGCGCTATTATTTTTCGCTGTAAGTCCTTAGCATTTTCAGGCTCATAAAAAATTACCTCACTCCGTTCTTCACTGAAATATTGCTCAAGTACAATAGTCTTAGAGACGATGGCAGGTATTTCGAGAGCCATCGCCTCTAATAGGCCTCTAATTCCAGAGGCGTGGGTAATGTCTTTTTTTAATGGGACAATCACCATCGCAGCCTTGCTATAAAGCTCAAATAATTCTTCATATGAGAGATGTTGGTATATTGTAACCTTAGAATGATCGTACTCTATTCCCTCTAGTAGGTACGGTAGCGTTACTATTTTTAGTTCATATTCAGTGCCATTAATGGCTTTAATTAGCGTAGAAAAATCACGACCAAGATCTCTTCCTATCGATAAAATGTAGCCGTCATCCTTCAATTTAACTTTGTTTGTGGGAGTATAGAATGGTAAATCAATTGCATACTTTAAAACTGCTAATTTAGAGTCGTCAAAACCAAACTCCTTTTGCCATAATGCTGACTCTGCGCCGGAAAAGGATATGAGTTTGTCAGCCATTGATAAGCAAGCACGTACCGCAAGCCGTTTCCAGAATCGTTGAGGTATTTTAAATAATGAGTCGAAAAAAACTATTTTTTTCCCCAGTAATTTAGCAGTAAGTGCGAGTAATACTGAGAATTCATCTTTTACTACCACAACATCAACGGATGAAATGTCTTTGATAGTTCCGAAATCAATTAGATGAATCCCATATGCTTTTAATTTACTCATGAGTCTTCCAAAGCGTCCCTCATAGCGGCAGTCAGAAAACTTAATATCCCATCCTTTATCAATGAGTTCGACCGCGCCATAAAAGATTTCACTAGGTAGGTTCCCAGCGCGAACTTCCTTAAGCTGTTCTGATACTGGCCGAGGGTACAAAAAAAGGTATGTTTTAATATTTTTTACTACTTCAGTCATTAAAAAACCTAACTATTATTTTGTAGTCGTCTATAACTACGATGAGGTGATATCCCGGCTTCGCATTCGGTCTTTAATATGTTCGGATGGTGGATGCTTTTTTGCATTAGCATGTCGAACTGCGTTACCTTTACTATCGCGATTTTAATGGGCTTTGCCAGTTGTTAAGTTAAGTATTAAACGGCCTTAGGCAGCGCTGAGTAAGTCGCTAGGTGGTATAAGATTACATCACTCGCTACAATTGTAAAAAAGACACTAATTTATCTACTCTCGGTGTTGTGAACTAATTGCTTATACAGCCCATATGCTATTATAGACAGCGCAATAAAACTAGAAAAAAAGCGACACTACGCAAAAAATATACTATTCTAAGTCTTCGATTTGCATCCATTTAATTAGAAATACTGAAATAACTACAGCATTATGTACACACTAGAAATAATTTCAAACCTATTTCGTCTCTTGGACAGGAAGACAAAAGTAAAATATATCTGGTTACAGATTTTTTTTCTTATATCAGGGATTATTCAAATTGCGGGCGTCGCAAGTATCGCCCCTTTTATAGGTATTTTATCAAGCCCCGATGTTATCCAATCAAATCAAATGTTGCATTCAGTATACAGTTTCTTTGGCTTCGCTAGCAATCAAGAGTTTATGATTGCGTTTGCGTTCACGTCGTTAGCGCTTATTGCCTTATCAAACCTAATCTCAGGCATAAGCTTGTGGTTTACGCTGCGTTTTTCAATACATATGGGCAATAAATTACAGAATGATTTGCTTCATAGCTTACTTCACAGGGAATACATTTACCATAAAGTCAACAATCATTCCAGTGCTGTAGCTATGATCAATCAAGAAGCTCCCCGGTTTGTCTATATGGTATTGCAGCCATTTTTAAACTTAACTAGCCAGTTATTCATAACGGTGCTTATAGTAGTTGGCCTGTTTATACTTGACCCTATTATAGCCACTTCGGCTGGGCTGGTCATCGGTGGGGCATATTTAGTTACCTATGTCCAGCTTAAACGCTCTTTATTGTACCACGGCAGAGTTATCACTGAACGCAATATTGGCGTTCAGGCGACATTGACTGAGGCTTTCCTTGGTATAAAGGAAATAATAATTGGCAATAAGGAGGGCGTATATAAGAAAAATTTTGAGTATTATAACCGTAGAGGGCTAGTTTCAGGTTCTTTTATAGCTTTAGCTGGCGATATCCCTAAGTTGGTTGTTGAAACGATTGCTTTTGGCGCAATACTCTTGCTTGCGATAAATCTAATTTTATCTGGCCTAGATGCTAGTCAAGTTGTGTCAACTTTAAGCTTGTATGGTCTTGCTGGATATAAGTTATTACCGGCTATGCAGCAGATATATAAATCATTATCGAGTATAAGCGCACATGGGTCAGTGGTCATAAAACTTGCTAATGAACTTGATAGTCAAGTTGTTGTTGTTAATCCTAAAAAAACACTAAAATTTGAAGACGAAATTGAATCAATACAGCTGAGTAATACATCGTTCATGTATCCTAATAGTAAAAAAAATGCGTTGAGCAATGTTAATGCTAGATTTGAAAAAGGGCGAATTAATGTTATCGCTGGTTCATCTGGCTCTGGAAAATCGACTCTGGCAGATATAGCGCTTGGACTGCTGAGGCCTAGTCACGGGGTGCTTGCAGTGAATGGACGTGAAGTTGACCAGCTATCCTCCATAGCTAGTTATCAGTCTACTATTGGTTTCGTACCACAAAATATTTTTCTGACGAATGATAGTGTTTTAGCCAATGTAGCTTTTGGTGATGATGTGTCAATTATTAGTAGAGCAAAGGTTATGCGAGCACTGAAATTGGCAAATGCTGAGGAGTTTGTTCTCGAATTACCGCTGGGAGGAGATACCGTACTAGGGCAAGATGGTAAGCTTTTGAGCGGTGGTCAGCGGCAACGTATTGGGATAGCTCGGGCACTCTACCATGACACAAAGGTCTTGATATTTGATGAGCCAACAAGTGCTCTTGATATTCATTCTGAACACAATTTTTTGCAATGCTTATCTGAGCTCAAGGATAGATATTTAATCATTTTAATATCGCATAGTCCTTCTGTGATAAAAATGTCGGATAACATTTATTTATTGAATGCTGGGGAATTGATTGCAGCTGGTGATTATAGAGAGCTAATGGTGAATTCTCCTGAGTTTGTTGAAATGATGAACAAAGCAAGTCTTAATTCGGCATAAAAATGCTGGATGTAGCAGTTAATTAGAATAAGTTAATGAGAAGTAGGCGCATTGAGTAGGGAAGTTGGCTTTTTTGTCTAGCGAATATTTGTTTACAGTTACTATAGATAAGTGATCTTATGGGTGATATGAAAAGAAAAGCGCATATTCTTCTTGTCGGTAATTTCTCAAACAGCACAGGATATGCGTGGAGGAATATATACAGGTTGTATAACGTAATTGCTAGGGCTTCGCATGAAAATGATATGGGAGTTTGCCTATCATTTGCAGAAATCACCCACCCTATTACAATCCTTGATAAGGATATACCAATAAAATCATTTCTCTATGACCCTCTTAATGTCTCGTACGCGGATGTGCGTCGACTTATTTCAAGCATAAAAAAGTATAATATCGAATATGTTTATACAACAGACCTAAAACCATACCACTGGACATACCCGATAATGAGGTTGATGGGGGTTAAATATATTGTCATCCACAATCGTGTATCATCTTCTAGCCCCTATCACGCTGAGCCAGAAACAGGACTAAAGCGGGTGATAAAAAGCTTTTTAACGAGAGTTAACTTTATAAATGCGGATAAAATATACTGCGTTTCAAATTTTACAAAGCATCGGCTAATCCACAAGAATTGCATACCAGAAAATAAAGTCGTTCGTATTTTAAATGGAATTGATATTGCTAAGTTCACGTGTTCTGTTCGGTTGCCTAAAGAGACAGTTGATATATTTGTATGTGCCAGGGCAACGCTTCATAAAGGTGTCCATGTTTTATTAGAAGCCGCATACTTACTTATTAATGATTATAAGGTTAGTGATTTTAGAGTCTATTATGCCGGTGATGGACCTGACATGACATTCTTGAGATCTCTTGTACAAAAATATAATTTAGGGAAAAATGTTATATTTTTAGGGGAAGTAGAAGAGACTCAAAAATATGTTTGTAATTCAGATATCATCGTGGTGCCTTCGATCTGGGGAGATGCATGCCCTTCTTCGGTCTCCGAAGCCTTAGCTGCGGGAAAACCGTTAATTACATCTCGTGCTGGAGGTATTCCTGAAATTGTTGGTGATGAAGCTAATGCTATAATTGTCAATCCGGGTGATTCACAGGCTATGGCTCAAAAACTAGATGAGTTAATAAAATCAGAGGAATTGCGAAATAAATACGGTAAAAATGCAAGGCTTCGCGCCGAGACTGCATTAGATGAAAAAAACTATTACTCTGCCGTATTAGCTCAAATAAAATTGGATTTCGAGCTTTGTTGAGGGGTGGTGCTAAGCTCTGTAACAGTAACCCCTCTGTCAGGGGCTAATCAGCTGGGTTTAACGGGCTTGTCAATTTTGGAGTATGCTGACCTAGGCAGTACCATGGCACGTCGAATCATCGCCTGGAGTTCCTTAAATTTGCTCGATTGAAACTGCATAGCTTGCGTACCCCAAATCCGTTCCTTTGCTTTAATTAGCCTATTATTATTTTTTGAAATATGGGTAGAACGAGCATGCCCCCCCCACCTGGCAAAGCTATCTAATATTGGGCCATAGAGCGCTGTTTCCCAGTGGGTCGCGATAGCATCCACTGAAAATGCCTTGCCCCTCTTAAGACCATGCTGAATCATCTCGTCATGGAGGGTCTCGCTATTCAATAGCTGCTGAATACAATCTAGTACCTGCTCAGCTGATGACGCTTCAAAGTAGTCCAAGGAGTCACTCATTAATTCTTGATAGCCAGACTCCTTGCCGAGAATTGCTGGGCAGCCGGCATTCCAAGCGTTTACTAGTTTACTTGCTGGTTTAATTGAGCGGTAGAATGGATAGCCTCTTCTTACTGCTAAAACAATATCTGCATCCTTGTAATTCCACCAGTTATTTTCTTGGATACGTAGTTTTAAACCTATTTTTTCAAGCTGTTTACAAAAAAATGATGACTGAAGTTCATCGGCAAGGTGGCATTTTTTACCAATAAAAACGATGTTTTCTAGTTTACCGCCTCTTTCAGTATCTCTCGGTAGCAACCCCGGCTGAGGCCAGTGAGGGATATAAATATCTGTTGACCTCCAAATAGAGTAATGGTTTTGGACGATCTCATTGTGAGCTCTAAACGACGGTTCTTTATCGGCTCGAATTGAAACAATAAAATACTTGAAAGGTAATTCCTTGCCGGCGATATCATCTGCGTGAACAATATTGACGCAATCCTCTCGGAACGAGGACGACAATACAACAGAGTGTCCTCGTTCCCGAAGCACATAAAACGTTTGAATTACCCAAACTTCTCTGCCAGAGAGAAGGTACGGCGCTAAAGCATCAAGAGATGTATCTAAGTCGGCTCCGGTAATAATTTCTTGCCAGTTATGAAGACCAGCATAAACAAAATTTAGAGTGCAATCAGTAGTTTTTCTCATTGTTTTACCATGCGCGATCAACTTAATACTAATCGCATAGTTCCTTGTAGGGCGATACGTTTACATATGTTGTTTATATTATGGTAGGCTATATTTCACCAGAAAACCTTCGGTTCTAGTTTAAAATTAGAGCTTTCGTCCGCATTAGAGAATATGTTTTCCACATGAGTTTTATAGCAGATTTTCTTACGAAAAGCATCGCGCTTAATTAAATTCGTATAAATCAAAGCCAGTGAGGCTCAGAATATTGGCGAAAGCTGGGCGGGTGCGTCGAACGCTTTCATATCAGTAGGCAGTTTAATACACTACACTAGTTAGAAGGAGGTCGGTTAGCCTGTTGACAGCGGAAAGTCATGTCAGTGTTAAGGCTCGTTCTTCATGCTGGGCTATATTGCGCCTTGATGATGTTGCTTAAACATACTGATAGCGCAAGAGTTATCCACATAAATGGGTAATACACGACCGAAACAAATTGACCGGCAAGTAAAAATCCAACGAGGTTAAGATCGAGTCCTCGGCTTAATAAGCTTAGCCAGTCGTCTTCTTTATTGTTGGCTTTTAGTATTACCCTGGCTTTTTTATTGCTGCGTAAACACCCAATAATCATTGCGCAGTAAATCACTAACCTAAAGTGGACCCCTAGGTCAAGACAATAAATATCAGAGTTTAAGTTTCGCAGCCCACGTTGCATGCAGCTGGTCGGCGCTGCCCCGGAAGTTCAATAATCTCTACTTTTTCTTCTTTACAGAATTT